>LNFM01001056.1_pt1 | contig 64267 bp, 53 predicted proteins | sample 596031 | NCBI WGS metagenome assembly LNFM01 (sample SAMN04254537, study PRJNA301005) | activated carbon metagenome | isolation source: dual media filters at the Ann Arbor, Michigan drinking water treatment plant | place: USA: Ann Arbor
CGTTGCCCCCAGCTCAGCTCTCCAGCCTTCTTCCTTCCGAAAATACCACCAGCTCTCCAGCATCGAACGCCGTCCACCTCTCGTTGAGCGTCAATGGACTCGAAATTCGGCGGAATGCAGGCCTCTGAAGCAAGGCGCTTACGTGCCAGGGAAGCGGAAAACGTCAAGCTCGAGCGGTTGCAGGCATAGGCGCATATGTACACGCGCGCACCCAATCACACTCTGGGGCAAAGCACGAGCGCCACAGCCGCGGCGTGACGCGATCCGGATCATGGACAGCAGACACAGCTGACTCCAGTCGATCGCAGGCGGACCCGCCACGCGGAGACGTTTCGCCTCACTTCCGAATGGTTTCGCGGCACTGGCTTGCAGCAATGGTTTGCGAAACCGGAAGTGAATCCGCTTCGTCACAGCCACCGAGATGCTCAAAAGGTGATCCTGTGCGTTAGGATTGGCATGACGTTAACGTAAACGTAAGCGCCATTTCAGATTCACCCTTCATACCGGTTCGTAACGAAGACATCGCCCCTGCAATGGCGAAACGGCAACCCCCCATGGCTACAAGCTACACCATCAGTGATCTCGCCAAAGAGTTCGACCTTACGACGCGTGCAATTCGTTTCTATGAAGACATGGGACTGCTACAGCCAGACCGTGCTGGAGCCGGTGGGAGAAACCGTGTGTACAGCGCCCGTGACCGCACGCGACTGCGACTGACACTGCGCGCAAAAAGGCTCGGCCTTTCGCTGACCGAGGCGAAAGAGATCATCGATCTTTACGACAGCCCGAGGGACACCGGGGTTCAGTTGCGCAAGTTCCTCGATGTTCTGGCGGTACATCGCAAGCAGATTGAAGAGCAGATGGCTGATCTGCAGGCCAATCTTGAAGAGGTCCAAGAACACGAACAGGAAGCTCGTTCTTTGTTGCTGAAGCTCGATGAGAAAAAATGACTGATAATTGACGCTTACGTTAACGTCAATCAGATGTCCATGCACATAGCCCGAATCCAGCGGAGACCAGCGTGACGATGACCACGTTCGAGCCCGGGTGCGCACACCATGTGCGCCGTGTCCATGACAGCTTCTCTCGACAGGGCGTGATGCACACCCTCGGAGCGCGCTTGGGCGCTGTGACGCCTGGTGCGGTCGACATCACCCTCGACTGGGGTCCAGGGCTCACCCAGCAGCACGGGTTCCTCCATGCTGGTGTCGTGGCGACGGTGCTGGACTCAGCTTGCGGCTATGCGGGTTTCACGTTGATGAGTGAAGACAGTGCTGTACTCACGATTGAATTCAAGATCAATTTACTGTCGCCTGCCAAAGGCGAGCGCTTCCGTATGGAAGGACGTGTCATCAAGCCGGGGCGAACCATCACGGTCTGCGAAGGCAGGGCCTACGCGTTAGCTGGCAGCAGTGAAAAGCTCATCGCGACGATGGGATGCACCCTCATGGCGGTGAGCGGGCGCGATGGCATCCAGGGGTGAAGCTGAATCAATCTTCCGGCGGCACATCGCCAAGGCGATCCCCGCCGATTCGCGGCACCACACATACCGTCCACTGCACTGAGACAGACCCATCCGGCTTATCGCCTTCCACCACCCCATCCGAACGTCACATTTCCTTAGAGGAGACATCATGAGCATTCCTGCAAACATTCCGGGCCTGAACTTCCAGCTGGGGGAGGATATCGATGCGCTACGCGACGCTGTGCGTGACTTTGCACAGGCCGAGATCGCTCCCCGCGCGGCAGACATCGACCGAAACGACCAGTTCCCCATGGACCTGTGGGAAAAGATGGGCGAACTGGGGGTGTTGGGCATTACGGTTCCAGAGGCCTATGGCGGAGCAGCCATGGGATACCTCGCGCACATGGTTGCCATGGAAGAGATTTCACGCGCCAGCGCATCCGTGGGCCTTTCTTATGGTGCCCACAGCAATCTGTGCGTAAACCAGATCAACCGCAACGGCACTGAGGCTCAAAAGCAAAAGTATCTTGCCAAGCTCATCAGCGGCGAGCATGTCGGCGCCCTCGCCATGAGCGAGCCCGGCGCAGGCTCAGACGTCATCAGCATGAAGCTCAAGGCCGAGGACAAAGGCGGGTATTACCTGCTCAACGGCAGCAAGATGTGGATCACCAACGGTCCGGACGCAGATACCCTGGTGGTCTATGCCAAGACCGAGCCCGAACTCGGCGCGCGTGGTGTCACCGCGTTCCTGATCGAAAAGGGCATGCCCGGCTTCACCATTGCACAAAAGCTCGACAAGCTGGGGATGCGCGGCAGCCACACCGGCGAGCTGGTCTTCAACAATGTGGAAGTGCCCGCGGGCAACATTCTGGGCGGGCTCAACCAGGGCGCGAAGGTGCTGATGAGCGGGCTCGACTACGAACGTGCCGTGCTCACCGGTGGCCCGCTTGGCATCATGCAGTCGGTCATGGACAACGTCATCCCATACATTCACGACCGCAAACAGTTCGGCCAGAGCATTGGCGAGTTCCAGCTCATACAGGGCAAGGTCGCCGACATGTACACCGTGTTGCAGGCCGGGCGCTCCTTCGCGTACACCGTCGCGAAAAACCTCGACATGCTGGGCACCGACCACGTGCGCCAGGTCCGCAAGGACTGCGCCAGCGTGATTCTCTGGTGCGCCGAAAAGGCCACCTGGATGGCCGGCGAGGGCGTGCAGATCTTCGGTGGCAACGGCTACATCAACGAGTACCCGCTGGGCCGCCTGTGGCGCGATGCAAAGCTGTACGAGATTGGCGCTGGTACCAGCGAGATTCGCCGCATGCTGATTGGTCGAGAGCTGTTTGCCGAAACCTGCTGACACCTTGCGCCGCGGCGCGCCACCCAAGGAAGCCATGTCCACATCGATCGAAGACCTGTTTGTTCACAACCGCACCTGGGCCGCCCAGATGGAGCGTGAGCGCCCCGGCTTCTTCACGGCACTGCTGGCCCAGCAAACGCCGCGGTACATGTGGATCGGCTGCTCAGACAGTCGCGTGCCTGCCAACCAGATCACTGGCCTGGAGCCCGGAGAAGTGTTTGTGCACCGCAACGTCGCTAATGTTGTGGTGCCGACAGACCTGAATTGCCTGTCAACCATCCAGTACGCCGTAGACCAGCTCCAGGTAGAGCATCTCATGGTGGTGGGTCACTACGGCTGCGGTGGTGTACTCGCCGCGCTGGAGGGCAAGCGCGTGGGCCTGGCCGACAACTGGATACGCCACGTCACCGACGTCCGCGACCGCCACCGTGCCTTGCTTGCAACCATTGATCCGCGGTGGCACCACGACGTACTGTGCGAACTCAACGCCATCGAGCAGGTGGTCAACGTGGCGCAGACCACCGTCATGCTCGACGCCTGGGGCCGCGGCCAGAAGGTCACACTGCATGGCTGGTGCTATGGACTCAAGGACGGGCTGATCAACGACCTGCACATGAGCGTTGACAGCACCGAGGGCCTGGACTCCCTCTACCGTGCGGCCATCGCCGGCGTCGCCGCGGTACGCCGCCAGTAGCCAGCCGAGTACGGCGCGCCTCATCACGCAGCACTGCCATGTTTCCGCAACGGCTGGACGCACCCGAGGCCTACGCCATCGCCAAGGCGATGATGGACGGATTCAACCGCCACTACCGGCTATTCCGTACCGAGTCGGCGCGCGCAAAGCACCGCTTTGAGACGGCTGACTGGCACGGGCAGCAGCGGGCCCAGCGCGAGCGTATCGAGTTCTACGACTTGCGCGTCAAGGAATGCGTGCGCCGGCTTGAAAAAGAGTTTCGCGCCGGCACGCAGCCGATGGACGTGTGGCAACAGATCAAGCTGCATTACATCGGACTGCTGGTCAACCACCGCCAGCCCGAGCTGGCCGAGACCTTCTTCAACTCGGTCACCACCAAGATCCTGCACCGCACGCATTTCCACAACGATTTCATCTTTGTGCGGCCAGCGGTCAGCACCGAATACATCGAGAACGAGGAACTTGCGGCGCGCCCTACCTACCGGGCCTATTACCCGACCAGGGACGGGCTGGAGGCAACACTACGCACCATCCTCGACAACTACCAGCTGCAGCGCCCGTTTGCCAACCTGCAGCGCGACACCGCACTGGTGGTGGCTGCACTGCGCCATCGCCTGGACGGCAGCCGGCTGCGCACCAACTTCCAGGTGCAGGTGCTCACCAGCCTGTTCTTTCGCAACAAGGGCGCATATGTGGTGGGCAAGATCATCAATGGTTACGCCGAGCTGCCGTTTGCGCTGCCCGTCCTGCACGGCGACGATGGCCTGCTGTACATCGATGCGGCATTGTTCGGTGAAGACGACATGCAGATGCTGTTCAGCTTTGCGCGCGCGTACTTCATGGTCGACATGGAGATTCCCAGCGCCTACGTGCAGTTTTTGCGCAGTCTCATGCCGCGCAAGCCGCGGGCCGAGATCTACAACGCCCTGGGCCTGGCCAAGCAGGGCAAGACGCTGTTCTACCGCGACTTCCTCTACCACCTGCGCCACTCCAGCGACCGGTTCCGCATTGCCCCGGGTATCAAGGGCATGGTGATGCTGGTGTTCGACCTGCCGAGCTTTCCGTTCGTGTTCAAGCTCATCAAGGATCATTTTCCGCACCAGAAGGAAACCACACGCGAACAGGTCAAGGGCAAGTACCTGCTGGTCAAGCAGCACGACCGAGTGGGCCGTATGGCCGATACCCTGGAGTACAGCGAGGTCGCGTTCCCGCGCGAGCGTTTTGACGACGCCCTGATTGCCGAGATCGAGAAGTTCGCGCCCAGCCAGCTGGAAATCAGCGATCGGGATGGCGACGGGCAGACCGAAGTCATCATCAAGCACCTGTACATCGAGCGGCGCATGATCCCGCTCAACCTCTACCTGCAGGAGGCCTTTGACGCCGGCCTGGCCGAACCCGGGGCGCACCGCCAGATGGAACGCAGCGTCATTGAATACGGCAATGCCATCAAGGACCTGGTGGCCGCCAACATCTTCCCCGGCGACATGCTCTGGAAGAACTTCGGCATCACCCGCAACGGCAAGGTGGTCTTCTACGACTACGACGAGATCGAATACCTCACCGACTGCAACTTTCGGCGCGTGCCCACGCCACGCAACGAAGAGGAAGAGATGAGTGCCGACGTCTGGTACACCGTGCGCCCGCACGACGTGTTTCCCGAAACCTTCGGCCCCTTCCTGCTGGGCAACGATGCCGTGCGCGAGGTCTTCATGCAGCACCACGCCGACCTGCTCGACCCGGCCTTCTGGCAATCCCACAAGGAGCGCATCCTGGCAGGGCAGATGCTCGATGTGTTTCCGTACGACGCCGACCGGCGCTTCCCGCGCAATCCCCATCCTGAAGGTTTGACGGAGCCGTAGCACTGCCAACCCCAAACCGCTCAAGAACAACCCCACCCTTTCACTGCACAGGAGCCTCCCATGTCCACACACCCACAAGACCCCATCGTCATCGTCGGCGCAGCCCGCACCCCCATGGGTTCGCTGCAGGGCGACTTCTCCAGCCTGGCCGCGCACGATCTGGGCGGTGCCGCGATCAAGGCCGCCATCGAGCGCGCGGGCGTCGCGCCTGATGCCGTGGGCGAGGTGCTGTTCGGCAACTGCCTGATGGCAGGCCAGGGCCAGGCCCCCGCGCGCCAGGCAGCCTTCAAGGGCGGCCTGCCCAAGGGCGCGGGCGCCGTCACGCTCAGCAAGATGTGCGGCTCGGGCATGAAGGCCGCCATGATGGCGCACGACATGCTGCTGGCCGGCTCGCACGACGTGATGGTGGCAGGCGGCATGGAGAGCATGACCAACGCGCCCTACCTTCTGCAAAAAGGCCGGGCCGGCTACCGCCTGGGCCATGACCGCATCTTTGACCACATGATGCTCGACGGCCTGGAAGACGCCTACGAAGCGGGCCGCAGCATGGGCACCTTCGGTGAGGACTGCGCCGCCAAGTACCAGTTCACCCGTGAGCAGCAGGACGCCTTTGCCACGGCCAGCGTGCAGCGTGCCAAGGCCGCCACGGAGTCCGGCGCATTTGCTGCCGAGATCGTGCCCGTCACCGTAAAGACGCGTGCTGGCGAGACCGTGGTGTCGGTGGACGAAGGCCCAGGCAAGGTCAAGCTCGAGAAGATCGCCTCGCTCAAGCCCGCCTTCAAGAAGGACGGCACCATCACCGCCGCATCCAGCTCCAGCATCAATGACGGCGCTGCCGCACTGGTGATGATGCGCGCGTCCACGGCTGAGAAGCTCGGTTGCAAGCCGCTGGCCCGCATCGTGAGCCACGCCACCCATGCGCAGGAGCCCGAGTGGTTTGCCACCGCCCCGCTGGGCGCCACCCAGAAGGCGCTGGCCAAGGCCGGCTGGCAGGTGGGTGACGTGCAGCTGTGGGAGATCAATGAAGCCTTTGCCGTGGTACCCATGGCACTGATGAAAGAGCTGGACCTGCCCCACGACAAGGTCAATGTGAACGGCGGCGCGTGTGCCCTGGGCCACCCCATCGGCGCCAGCGGCGCGCGCATCATGGTCACGCTGATCCACGCGCTCAAGGCCCGCGGCCTGACCAAGGGACTGGCCACGCTGTGCATCGGCGGCGGCGAGGCCACCGCCGTGGCGCTCGAACTCGTCTGACACCACCGCCCCCGGGCCTGCAGCGGCGCGGCGGGTCTGCCCGCCCGCAGGGCCCTACCTTTTTCCTGCAGCAACTTCCAGGACTTCCATGACCCTTCCCGCTGACATCGCCACGTTCTGGACCGCCTTTGCAGCGCAGGAGCCTGGCTGGCTCGACCTGTCGCCTGCCGACTGGGTGGAACAGGCCAACGCCCTTGTGGAAATCCATCTGCCCGGCCTCGCACTGGAACTGATCACCAGCCCCGACCGCGCCGGGGTGGACCTGATCGTCACCGCGCAGGGCAGCATCGAGCTGTTCCCGCTGGCCGCACAGGTGGCGGCGGCCGCGCCGCCTTTGCGCGCCTACCGCGTGGCCGCGCTGCGTCCGCGCAGCACCGAGCCCGACTTTCCGCTGGGCATGGAGGGCTTCGAGATGTCCACCCGCGACGTGCTGGTGGCACTGCAGCAGGACGGCGGCCAGGTGGCACTGGAGCTGCGCATGGCCTGCGCCGTGCCGCCCGGCTTTGAAGAGCATGCACAGCACATGGCCTTCATCATGGTGGACCATGTGCTGGGCGAATACGACTTTGCCGTGAAGGTGGGCGCAGTGGACTTTGTGGACGAGGGCCACCACGATCGCGATGCCACCTGGACCGCACTGGCCGACCTGCAACCCGCGTTCGACGCCTTCTGGCTGAACGCACTGGGGCGTACCGGCCTGTTCCCCGAAGGCGACGGCGCCTGGGATGGCCTGGAGCTGCAGTTCGACTGTGCCGTGGATGACGAGGGCAACGCGGTGGGGGACGACGCCGACAGCCACGCAGCCTCCAGCCGAGAGGGCGACCGGGACAGCGACGAGGAGGGCGACGCAGAGACGGGTGCCGTGATGATCAACACCAGCGCCAACGCGGTGGCGATGCGCGCCGACCTCACCTGCGCACTGACCCTCGACCTCGCGATACCGGATGCCAAGGCGCTGGCAGCGGCCCAGGCGCTGCACGAGCAGGCTGCCACGCTGCTGCAGGTGCCGCAGCTGGGCATTCTGGTGCTGACCATGGTGCGGGCGGGCCGCCGACAGGCGCTCTACTACGTGGCGGACGAAAAGCTGGCGCGGCAGTCGCTGGCGCCGCTGCTGCTGCGCCAGGAGGCGGCATCGCTGGAAGTGAGGTCTCGCTTCGACCCGGCATGGTCCGGTTACTTTGAGTACGCCGCCTACCTGATGTGAGCAGGTGCCTGCAACCGACATTCAAGGCATAGCGATGATCGAAACACTGGCCCAGTTGCGCGCCCTGTATGCGGCACCCGCCGAGCGCGCTCAGAAAAAGCAGCAACCGCAGCTGGACGCGCATTGCCAGCGCTTCATTGCCCTGTCGCCCTTTTGCGTGCTGGCCAGCGCCGGTGCCGCCCAGGGCGCGCTGCTGGACGCATCCCCTCGCGGTGGCGTGCCCGGCTTCGCGCGCACACCAGACGCACACACCGTGCTGCTGCCCGACGCCGGGGGTAACAACCGGCTCGATACGCTTACCAACCTGCTGGCCGATCCGCGCATCGGCATGCTGTTCATCATCCCCGGCGTGGACGAAACGCTGCGCGTGAACGGCACCGCCCGGCTGCGCGATGAAGCGGCGTTGACCGACCTGTTTGCCGCCACCGGCCAGCGTCCCCGCCTGGTGATCGAGGTGCGCGTGGCCGAGGCGTACCTGCACTGTTCCAAGGCATTCATGCGGTCGCGGCTGTGGCAACCCGGCGCGCAGCAAGACCGCGCGGTGCTGCCCAGCATGAACCAGATGATCCACGACCAGATGGGACTGGCCACTCCGCCCGAGACCGCGGCCGCCATGGCCGAGCGCTACCGGGCCCAGCTGGCGCTGGAACAACAGCCCGGGACGCCACCATGATGGGCTCGTTACAACCTTATTGCTATACAAATAATAGCAATAGGGGCAATTGATACCTGGACCTGAGGCTGATTTCATGCCAAAAAGACTGTCTGTGCTCATCATCGGTGCTTCGCGCGGCATCGGGCTGGAGCTGGCCCGCCAGACGCTGGCCGACGGCCACCGCGTGATTGCCACCGTGCGCCACGATGCCGCGCGCCAAGCACTGCAGGCGCTGGGCGCTGAAGTGCTCACGCTTGACGTGGCCAATCCCGCCAGCATCAGCGGTCTGGCCTGGCAGCTCGATGGTGAAAAGATCGACCAGGCCTGGTATGTGGCGGGCGTCATCCGCCGGCCTGATGCGCTCACGCCGCCCACGCAGCACGACTTCGACGCCGTCATGCACACCAACGTGCTGGGCGCCATGCAGGCCCTGCCGCAGGTGGCACCCCTGGTGGCCGAGGCCGGTGGCGTATTTGCCTTTCTATCGTCATCCATGTCGCAGATCGGCAGCGTGCCGGGCAGCGACTCGTGGCTGTATCGCACCAGCAAGGCAGCCCTGAACATGGCGGTGGCAGCGGCCCAGCACAGCTACCCCGGGGCCACGCTCATCACCATCGACCCCGGCTGGGTGCAGACCGACATGGGCGGCGGCAGTGCGCCGCTGACCGTGCAGGACAGCGTGCTCGGCCTGCGCAGTACCGTGGCTGGTGTCACCGCCGCCGACAAGGGTCGCCTGCTGCACCACTACGGCCGCCGCGCATCCCATTGGTAGCCCGCTTTTTTTCGAACAACGACTCTGGAGACACCCCCATGCTGCTCACCCAAGACCAGGAAATGATCCGCGACGCCGTGCGCGATTTTGCCCAGACCGAGCTGTGGCCCCACGCCGCCCGCTGGGACAAGGAGCACCACTTCCCGAAAGACGCCCACCAGGGACTGGCGGCGCTGGGCGCCTACGGCATCTGCGTGCCGGAAGAGTTTGGTGGCGCGAATCTTGACTATGTGACCCTGGCACTGGTGCTGGAAGAGATTGCAGCCGGGGACGGCGGCACCAGCACCGCCATCAGCGTGACCAATTGCCCCGTCAACGCCATCCTGCTTCGCTACGGCAACGCACAGCAAAAGCGCGACTGGCTCACCCCCCTGGCGCGTGGCGAGATGCTGGGCGCCTTCTGCCTGACCGAGCCGCATGTCGGCTCCGATGCGTCGGCACTGCGCACCACCGCCGTGAAGCAGGGCGATGAATACGTCATCAACGGCGTCAAGCAGTTCATCACCAGCGGCAAGAACGGCCAGGTCGCCATCGTCATTGCAGTGACCGACAAGGGTGCGGGCAAGAAGGGCATGAGCGCCTTCCTCGTGCCCACCAGCAGCGCCGGCTACACGGTGGCGCGTCTGGAAGACAAGCTGGGCCAGCACAGCAGCGACACGGCGCAGATCAACTTCGACAACTGCCGCATCCCCGCCGAAAACCTGATCGGCGCGGAAGGAGAGGGCTACAAGATTGCCCTGGGCGCACTCGAAGGCGGGCGCATCGGCATCGCCGCACAAAGCCTGGGCATGGCGCGCAGCGCCTTTGACGTGGCCCTGGCGTACTCCAAAGACCGCCAGAGTTTCGGCACCGCCATCTTCAACCACCAGGCCGTGGGTTTCAGGCTGGCCGACTGCGCCACGCAGCTTGAAGCCGCGCGCCAGCTCATCTGGCACGCCGCCGCGCTGCGCGACGCCGGCCGCCCGTGCCTGAAGGAAGCCGCCATGGCCAAGCTCTTTGCCAGCGAGATCGCCGAGCAGGTGTGCAGCGCCGCCATCCAGACGCTGGGCGGCTACGGCGTGGTGAGCGACTTCCCGGTGGAGCGCATCTACCGCGACGTGCGCGTGTGCCAGATTTATGAAGGCACCAGCGACGTGCAGAAGATCATCATCCAGCGCGCGCTGGCCTGATGCGCGGCAGTTCTTGATCTGCCTCAAGCCCGGCCCAATCGGGTGTACAGAGCCTCTTTTGCACAAGGAGGGCGGGTGACAGAATCGTGACATGAGCGCACGAGACACCGCCCCCACCACCCCGACCGCCACCCCCAACGCTGCGCCACCCGCAGCGTCCACCCCTGTGCGGCCCGCCACGGCAGCCGCCCGCCGCCAGCGCGGCACCACCCAGCGCGTGCGCCGCGTGGACCAGGGCGACACGCTGCCGTCGCTGGCCGCTGCAGCCCTTCCTCGCCATGCCCGGCGCGTCGCCACCGACGCGGCCCAGGGGCGCCAGCTGGCCGCGGTGCAAGACGTGCTGGTACGCGACGGCCTGTCGGATGCAGACCGCGCGTCGGCGCTGCGTGCGCTGATCGAGGGCGCATCGGAAGACGACCGCGCCATGCTGCGCGAAGCCTTGCTGGGCGATGGAACGGATGGCGTGGCGCCTGCGCTGGATGGCAAGCCGGACGACGAGCTGGCCGCTGGCTGGCGCGATGGCGGCTATCCGTACAGGCATCTCATGCGCCGCGCGTCCTACGAAGCGCAGAAGTACCAGCTGCAGATGGAGCTGCTCAAGCTGCAGGCCTGGGTCAAGGAGACGGGCCAGCGTGTGGTGATCCTGTTCGAGGGCCGCGACGCAGCTGGCAAGGGCGGCACCATCAAGCGCTTCATGGAGCACCTGAACCCGCGCGGCGCGCGCGTGGTGGCGCTGGAAAAACCCAGCGACGTGGAACGCGGGCAGTGGTACTTCCAGCGCTACATCCAGCACCTGCCCACCGCGGGCGAGATCGTCATGTTTGACCGCAGCTGGTACAACCGCGCTGGCGTGGAACGCGTGATGGGCTTTTGCTCCGACGCCGAATACCACGAGTTCATGCGCCAGGTGCCCGAGTTCGAGCGCCACCTGGTGCGCAGCGGCGTGTACGTGGTCAAGTTCTGGTTCTCGGTCAGCCAGGCCGAGCAGCGCCGCCGCTTCAAGGAGCGACAGGTTCACCCGCTCAAGCAGTGGAAGCTCAGCCCGGTAGACCTGGCCTCGCTCGACAAGTGGGACGACTACACCCGCGCCAAGGAAGCCATGTTCTTTGAAACCGACACGGCCGACGCACCCTGGACGGTGATCAAGAGCGACTGCAAGAAGCGCGCGCGCCTGAGCGCCATGCGCTACGTGCTGCACAAGCTGCCCTATGCCAACAAGTCGCTCAAGACCATCGGCAAACTGGACCCGCTGATCGTGGGCCGTGCCCATGTGGTGTACGAGCGCGGTGAGAAGCACGGCGCCATCCTGTAGCGCCGTTCCCTGCTCCAGCGCCCGGGGCCTTGCTACCCGTTGGCAGGCTGTGGAAACCTGATCCCATCATCGGAGCTTTGTACCCATTCGCTATGTTTTATCGTTCGATAAGAAGCGCGCCGCGCCGTGTTTCTCCACCTGTTTCAACACTCGTGGCTACCGAGGCATGTCATGTCAGCGCTAAAAGCGATTTTTATCGCTTTTCAGCCAGCGACTGAGCAGGTCCTGCAAGGTATACGGATCTACTGGCTTGTGCAGGACGAGGTAGCCTTCGTCCTGTGCCTCGCGCAGGGACGGTTTGTCCATTTCGCCGCTGACCATGGCGCCGCGCGCTCCGGGGCAGCGTTCCAACAGGGCCCGCAGCACGGCGAAACCGCTCTCGCCCTGACCGAGGTGCTCATCGCAAAAGACCACATCCGGCATAAACCCGGCGGCCAGCTGTCCACATGCCTGCTGCAGGCTGGTGGCGGTGCGCACATCCAGTCCCCAGCCGTCCAGCAGTGCCGTCCAGGCCTGCAGGACCTGGGGCTCATCGTCGACCACGAGGCACTGCCCGAACAAGCCTGGTGATGGCCTGCCGGCCCCATTCGGGACGGCCGGTATCGCAAGGGGATGGTTCTCCCCAGGCGGAGCCGATGGCAGGGCAATCCAGAAGCACGAGCCACGGCCAGCGCGCGAGCGCATGCCCTGCCGCGCGCCCATCAGCGCCACACAACGCGCCACTACCGCCAGGCCGAGGCCGTGGCCGCCGGGCACATTGGTGTGGGCTGCCTCGCCGCGGTAGAAGGCATTGAAGATGCGTGTCTGCTCCTGCTCGCCCACCCCTGTGCCCGTGTCCCATACTCCCAGGCACCATTGACCGCCCCGCCGGCGTGCAGCCACCAGCACGCCGCCCTGGGTCGTGTACCGCAGCGCGTTGTGCACCAGGTTGAACAGCGCCTGCCGCACCAGGGCAGGGTCCGCCCAGAGCAGGGCATCTGGCGGCGCCGGGCGCAAGCGCAGCGCCAGCCCGCGCGCCCGCGCGTCCTCGCCGAACTGCAGGCCCACCTCGTCCAGCAGCTGTGCGACGGAAACCGGTGAGGGGCGCGCCTGCATGGTCCCCGACTCGATGCGGGAGAGGTCCAGCAGCGTGTTGAACATGTGGTTCACAGAGCGCATGCTCTGGCGCCACTGCTGCAGCAGCGTGGCCAGCCGGGCATCGTGCTGGCCGTGCAGCGCAATGGCTTCGGCCAGCAAGGCCATGGCATGCACGGGCTGGCGCAGGTCGTGTGCGGCTGCGCCCAGGAAATGGTTTTTTTCGGCCAGTGCGTCCAGTGCTGCACTGCTGGCCACCCGGTAACGGTCGGCCAGGTCGCGGCTGCGCTCCTCGAGCACGACCTGGCGCACAAAAAAGCGCTGCACGCTCAGCGAGCTCTGGTAGATCACGATGTTCATCACGACCGCCATGGGGAGGGCAAAGTACCAGTGATCCGGGAACGCCCAGGGCATCAGCGCCAGTCCGCTGGCCATGCCCAGGTACTGGGCGCGGTACATCGGGAGGTTGGCGGTCATCTGCACCGCGTTGATGGCTGCGATCCCCATCAGCGTGACGTGCAGCAGCAGCATGAAGTCGTACGTTGCGCCGTCGATCGTGAGCGCCACCGTCGAGGCCAGGGCAAGCCCGTGGCACAGCGCAACCTTTTGCAGCCGCCGCTGCCAGGTAGCCAGCACGTCGGCCGCCGTGCGTTCCGCCTGGTCCTGCAGGTAGCGCCGGTGCAGGCGCCTCACGCCCCAGAGGGCAGGCAGGTACAGCGCGCTCCATGCCAGAAGCCCCGCGGGGTTGCCCCCCTGCCAGGCAAACAGCAACGCGAACAGCAGCCCGATGAAGGGCATGGCGAGCACACCCACCCGCAGGCGGGTGAAGGATGCGGTGAGCAGCCGCACGCGCCCTTCGTCGCTGGGGGCGTCGTTCTCGGGCGGGTCTGCCGATATGTGGGGGGCAGGCGTTTTCATGCCAGCCCATTCTGCGCACACGCCGGGGAGCCACCTGCCCGCCAGATGGACCTGGAGGCTGGGTGACCGGCGCTCAAGGGCTGCTTTCAGGCTGGCGCAGCAGCCACTGCTCCAGCAAGGCATGCAGCGCGGCCACATCCACGGGTTTTGCCAGCACCAGATAGCCTTGCGCCTGCGCCGCCGCCAGCTCTGGTGCGTCCAGTTCGCCGCTCACCATTGCACCGCGCGCCCGCGGGCAGCGCGCCAGCAAGGCGCGCAGCACATCAAACCCGCTGTCGCCGCTGCGAAGGCGCTGGTCGCAGAAGATCGCGTCGGGTTCAAAGCCTGCATCCAGGGCTGTCAGGGCTGCTGCCGCTTCGCTTGCCGTTCGGATCTCCAGGCCCCAGCTGGCCATCATCGACGACCAGGCGCGCAGCACATGGGGGTCGTCGTCCACCACCAGGCACCGTCCGGCCATCCTGCTGAACGGGGTGGTCTCGGGCGTCGCGTCTCCATCGTCCGGTGGCACGTCTGGCGCTGCTGGGAGCCGCAGCCAGAAGCACGACCCGCGCCCGGGGCGCGAGCGCATACCGTGCGCCGCACCCATCAGCTCGGCACAGCGGGCTACCACGGCCAGCCCGAGTCCGTGACCGGCATGGTGCAGGGGCGCCGTATGCGCAGGGCGGTAAAAAGGCTCGTAGATGCGGGCGTGGTCTTCCGGGGCCACACCCAGGCCGGTGTCCCACACTTCAACGCACCAGTCGGAGCCGCGCTTGCGCACTGCCAGCAGCAACCCGCCGCGCCCGGTGTAGCGCAGCGCGTTGTGCACCAGGTTCACCAGCGACTGGCGCAGCAGCACAGGATCGGCCAGCACCGTGGCGCCCCCTGCCGGCACGCGCAACCTGAGCGCCAGGCCCAGGCCTGCGGCCTCCTCGCGGAACAGCTGCGCCATGTCGCCCAGCAACGGGGCCAGCGCGACAGGTACCCGGCGTTCGGGCAACGCCCGGTTCTCGATGCGCGAAAGGTCCAGCAGCGCATTGAACATGAGGTGCACCGACTGCACGCTGCGGCGCAGGTCCTCCAGCGCGGGCGTGAGCGCCGGGTCCTGGTTGCGCTGGCGGATGGCCTCGATCTGAAATCCCATGGCGTGTACCGGCTGGCGCAGGTCGTGGCTGGCGGTGCGCAAGAACAGGTTCTTGTCCACCAGCGCCGCCTCGGCCTTTTCATGCGCCAGGCGCGCCTCCCGTGCCAGGTGCAGGCCTTCTTCTTCCAGCCGCACCTGCTGCACAAAAAAGTTGTTTGCCACCACCGCATGTCGGTACAGGGCAATCAGCAGCAGCAGAGATACGGGAATGATGAACCGCCAGGGCGATGCATCGCCGCCCCCCGCATCGCCCGGGCCATGCATGAGTGACGGCCACTGCATCAGTACCACCGGCAACACCACGGTGGCCACCCCCCAGCCCAGTCCGTACATGCGCAGAAACATGCCGACCGAAGGCAGCTGGAACGTGGCGTTGCCCACAATCACCACTGCCAGCGTCACATGCAGCAGCAGGATGAAGTCGTAGTGCGCACGGCCCGGCGTGGCCACCACGATGGCCCCCAGCGCCGCCAGCCCCAGCGCATGGATGAGACTGGTGGCCCGCACGCGGGGCCGCCATTGGGCCAGCCAAAGTGCGTCGTCCTGCGCCTGGGGCGACCGCCTGCTGTGGCGCAGCCGGCGTGCCTGGTGCCACACGGCCAGCGCGGCCACCGTGTACAGCGCCGTCCACAGGCCCAACCCAAGCGGGTCGCGCCCCAGGCCCTGGAACCACATGGTGAGCGGCGCCCCCAGCAGCGGCATGGCGCAAATGCTGAGCACCAGTCGCTGGTGCGTGAGCTCCAGCATGCGCACATGGCCGCGCTCGCCCAGCTCGCCGCTGTCCAGCGGGCGCGGAAACCAGCGGCGCCAGAACGATGTGTCCATCACCGCATGCCCCTTGCAGGGCCATGGGCCGCCTCATGCGTTGGCGCTGCTGCCCGTGCCAGCTGCGCCGCGCCCTGCTGTCCACCCGCTGCGCGGTGCCAGCCTGCCCGAGGGAGGAATGCGCGCCAAAAGGAGGAGTGCGCGGGCATCTCAGTCTGCCGGAGCCGCTGGCAGCACCAGCCGGCGCCCGCGCAGCTGCGTGATGGCTTCCACGCGCGTGCGGGCGCCCAGGCGCTGCAGGATGGCGCTCATGTGTTCCTTGACGGTGCTTTCCGACAGGTCGAACTGCAATGCAATCCGCTTGTTGGGCAGGCCTTGCAGCACCAGCGCCAGCACCTCGCCCTGCCGCACCGACAGGCCCAGTTCTGCGGGCGTCACGGGCATGTCGCGGCTGCGCGCAGGTTGCCCGTGTTGGGCGGGCGGCGGCATGAACCACGCCAGGCCGCCCAGCAGGGCTTCCACCGCCTGTGCAAAAACCTCCGGCGGCGCCTGCTTGTGGATGAAACCGTGTGCCCCCGCCTGCCGCACCCGGTCTGCCACGGCGGGGTCGTCATCCCCGCTGATCACGGCCAGCGCCGTGCCGGGGCACATGGTGCGCACCTGTGCCACCAGCTCCAGGCTGGCCCCGTCGGCAAGCCAGAAATCGATGAGCGCAATCGCGGGCGCCCCCCGCTCTGCCACCAGCGGGGCGAATTCGGCAGCGCGGCTGGCTACCACGACCTCCAGGCCGGGGAAACGCGCGCGCAGGAACTCGGCAGCGCCGCGCGCCACCAGGGGGTGGTCGTCAAGGATGAGTGCGTACGAAGACATGGCAGTACCGGTGGCGGGACGGTGCGGCCCGGGTGGGCCCTGCAAGAGCCTGTTCAAAGTCTTTCTGGCGTCACACCAGGGAATGGCCGGGATGGGGTGCCACGCTGTCGACCGCCCGGCAAGTCACTTGCCCGAAGCATCCACCCATCCCGATTGCATTCCGGTGCGATCTCTGAAAAGACTTTGAACAGGCTCTAAGGCAGGACAAATTTTGCCAAGTGTGCCCCACGGTGGGTGGCGCGCAAACCCTACCCCGGTAGGGTTACGCGCCGCATCATGCACTGCACAGAATCCGCCCTTCTTCACGACACGGAGGTTTCTGTTCATGACCAATCCAAGTACGCCTGGCCGCGCGCGCTACGCCCGGCCCGCTTTCCGATGGGCGCCGGTGGCTGTGGCCGCCGTCTTGCTGGCGGGCTGCGGTGGAGGCGATGGCGACGGCAACGGCACCACGCCGCCACCCTCGGTCGGGGCTTTCACCATCGGCGGCACGGTGGCCGGCCTGGGCAGTGGCAAGACGCTGACGCTGCAGAACAATGCCGGCGATGACCTGGCAGTGACAGCCAACGGAACGTTCGTCTTCGTCACCCGGCTCGACAGCGGCGTGGCGTATGCCGTCACGGTCAAGACGCAGCCGGCTGGCCAGCGCTGCGCCGTGACGCAAGGCAGCGGCAGGGCCACGGCCAACGTGGTGGACGTGCAGGTGCGCTGCGAAAACCTGCCCGCCGCCACGTACACCATCGGCGGCTCGGTAGCCGGCCTTGCCGGTGGCTCGGTAGTGCTGCAAAACAATGGCGGAGACGACCTCGCGCTCGCCAGCAATGGCGGTTTCACCTTTGCCACGCCGTTGGCCGGTGGCGCTGCCTATGCCGTCAGCGTGCGTACGCAGCCTGCCGGGCAGGCCTGTACGGTGCGCAATGGCACGGGCACGGTGTCGGCCGCGAACGTCGGTTCGGTCGAGGTGAGCTGCGGCACGGTGGTGACGCTCCCCGTCGGTGACTGGAAGCAGGAGTTCTGCAGCCAGGTACGTCCGGGGCAGTGGGGGCGCTCGCTGTGGCGCATCACGCGCCAGAGCGATACCCGTGTGACCGCACAGATCGGCGCAGCCATCTACAGCGACGCCAGCTGCTCGGGCGCAGGTGTGGTGGCAGGGCCGCTGAGCGATGTGGGTACGGTGGTGTTTGATCGCAACGCCAGCACGGCCACACTCACCGCCTTCTGGGGGTTGTGGACGCAGCCATCGGGGCTGTCCTCGCGCGCGGTATGGGCACGCACGGGCTCACGCCTTTGCATCCTGAGCGACCAGACCCCCACGGTATTCCCGACCGCGGCCAGCGTGGAGAGCTATACCAACACCATCATCCCCACCAGGATCTGCTACACGCAGAACTGACAGCAGGGGGGCGCCTGGCGGCAGGTGCCCCCCTCGCTGATTCGCCCGGCCAGGGTGGGTACCGCTGGGCACCGCGGCATGGATCAAGCATTGCAGCTGTGCCCGGTGGCCTCACCCCCATGAAACATGGTGTGAACAGCCCCTTGTGTGCCTGCGTCAGGCCAGCGGTGGTGACGGCGGCGCCGTTGTCGGGCCTGCTACCCGCAGCACCACCGTGCCCACCTTGCGCCGGCTTTCCACGCGGGCGTGGGCCAGGCGGAAATCAGCCCATGGGTACACACTGTCGATGACGGGTATGAATGCACCGCGGGCCGCCAGTGCCGCCAGCGTGGCCACATCGGCGGCGCTTTCTTGCGCCGGCCCGGCCATCACGCGCAGCCCGCGCGTGCGGCCCAGCAAAGGGGCGCGCAGCAGGTCGGGCAGGCCGGCGGCCAGCAGCAGCAGGCGCCCGCCCGGGGTCAGCACGCCCAAGGTTTCTTCCGGCGAGAAGGTGCCCACGCAGTCCACCACCACGTCGTAGCGCTCGCCCTGCGCCGTGAAGTCATGCCGCGCCGGGTCGATGGTGTGCTGGGCACCGAGCCGGTGCATCAGCGGCGCACGGGCGGTGTTGCACACAGCCGTCACGCGGGCCCCCTGGCTGCGTGCCAGCTGCACCGCAGCGCTGCCCACCGTGCCGCTGGCGCCGATCACCAGCACATGCTCTCCCGCACTCAGACTGGCACGGCGGTAGTAGTGCAGCATGGTGCTGCCGCCAAAGCACATCGCGGCCGCCTGCTCGCAACCGAGCTGGGGCGGTGTGGCCGCCACGGGCCCGTGTTCGTCCATGCACAGGTATTCGGCATGGCAGCCCATGCGTGACCCTGTGAAGCCGAACACGCGGTCGCCGGGCCTGAAGCGGCATGCCAGCACGCCCGTGTCTTCCACCACCCCGGCAAATTCAGTGCCCAGCACCGGCTGCCGCGGACGGCGCAGGCCCAGCGCAAGGCGGCCCAGCGGGCCAAAGCCAGGCGGCAGATGCAGCGCACGCACACGCCAGTCGCCGCTGTTGACCGTGGTGGCCACCACGCGTACCAACAGTTCGTGGCTGCCGGGCCGGGGCATCGGGCGTTCGGCCCATTGCAGGACGTCGGGCGTGCCGTAACGCGTGCATTCGATCACCTTCACGGTGGTGCGGCGCTGCGAAGCGGGAAGCGCCCAGCCGGTCATTGCGCCAGCGCGTCAGCGGTAGCGGCATCCAGCCGCCCGCTCTGCGGCAGGCCCTTGTCCTTCTGGAAGGCGCGCAGCGCGGCGGCCGTGCGCTGGCCCATGGCACCGTCGGGCGTGCCGGTGTTGTAGCCCAGCGCGTTCAGCCGGGCCTGCGCGTCGCGCAGCGGCATGGTCACGCCCTGCTGCCCGCCGGCAGCGGCACGCGGCGCGGATGTCTGGGCCGGTGGCGCGGCTCCGTCCACTCCCAGCCGGCCGCCGCCGCCCAGGCCCTGGCCCCGCACGCTCTGTGCCTTGTAGTTGCGCAGCGACACGACCATCTGGTTGAACGCGTCCATGAAGGCGGCTGCTATGACCTTGCCTTCGGCCGTGTTGGAGTACCCACCCATGCGCGCGCCGCCCGAGCCACCCATCAGCTGGCCCATGGCGCCAAAGTCGGTCTTGGAGGCACTGCCTTCCGATGCCGCCACCTGCACTCCCGAGCGGTTGTCGATGAGCGTCAGCAGCGCGCTGGCCTCCTTGGTGTTCAGGCTGCCGCCAATCGCGGCCAGCAGGCCCCCGGCGCGCCCGCCCACCAGCCCACCCAGGGATGCCGATGCACCACCAGCGTTGTTGTTCTGGAAGACGATCTCGGGCGACAGGCCGTAGTCGGATGCCACCACCTGTCCCTGGCCAAACTGGCTGCCCTGGCGCATCTCGCCCGACTGCATCAGGGCGCGCTCGCGCGTCATGGCGTTCATGCCCGCTGCGCCACGCTCCACCACCACAAAGCAGTTCGATTGCTGCACCAGCAGGCGCAGCAGGTTGGCGGTGGGCGGCAGGCGGTACTGGTCACGCAGGATGGTGTACCAGCCGGCCTGCTGGTTCTCGATGAGGGATACGGTGCCCAGCGGGCTTTCGCAGCGCTCCAGCGCATCGCTGGCATTGGCGTTGGCGGCGCCGGCCGCACTGCCCGTGGCCACGGTCTTCGCCTCGGCGCTGCCCATGCGCATGTTGGTGGTTTCGCAGCCGCTGAGCAGCAGCGCAGCGGCCACGGCAGTGCCCACCGCGCACAGGCGCAGCGGGGCAAAAGAACGGGGTGAAGACGCAGCGGATACAGCGGGCTGCGGGCCCGCGGGAAAGGTGGTGGTCATGGTGGCGGGATGGGCTGCAAGCACAGCGAAAGGAAGGAACACAAAGTCCTGATCTTTCGCCGTGCCACCCGCACCCGGCAACCCGACTGAAGTAGGGTGCCTGCTGCCGCCCACCCGGCCCGTGGCCCGCCACCGCGCCTGGCGGCGGCATCAGCTGCTGCTGGACAACGCCGCGCCTTGCAGTTGCGCCAGCGTGACGAACTCCAGCGCCCGCGCATGCGTGCATTCCAGGATCACGGGCGGCGCCACACCGGCCTCGTAGGCCTCCTTCCAGCGCAGGGCGCACAGGCACCAGCGGTTGCTGGGCTTGAGCCCTGCAAACCGGTACTCGGGCCGGGGCGTGACCAGGTCGTTTCCGCGCGAGAGCGAGAAGTCCAGGAACTCCTGCGTCATGCGCGCGCAGATGACGTGCGTGCCGTGGTCATGCTCGTCGGTGTTGCAGCAGCCGTCGCGGTAAAAGCCGGTCAGCGGGTCGTAGGAGCAGGGCATCAGCATGGTGCCCAGAACATTGAGTGCAGTCATGTCAGGTCGCGGGTGTGGTGGGGGAGTGAAGTCAAGGATTCTTGCGGCGGCACACGACGGGTCAGCCATCCGCCCCACGGCGGCGCAGCACCACCGTGATCTGTCCGTTGGTTTCGATGGTGGCGCGTTCCACCTCGTGCGCATGCAGGCAGCCGCCCGCGCGCAGTGCCGCCTCCACGTCTTCGCGGGTCAGCAGTTCCCTGCGCATCACCGCATGGTTCAGTTCGCCCTGGTGGATCAGCACCTGGGCCTTGCCGTCCACCCAGCGCCCGATGCGCGGAAAATGGAACGCCAGCCGCGCCAGCGCCACATGCAGCAGCATCAGCGTGCTGGCCGATACCAGTCCGCCCACCAGCGAGTTGTCGCCAGCGTTCATCGAATTCTGTACCGCGTTCGACAGGATCAGCAGCAGGATCACGTCAAACGGCTCGTACTGCACCGTCTGCCGCTTGCCCGATAGCCGCATGAACACCAGCAAAAACAGGTACACCACCACGCCGCGCACCACAAACTCCCACCACGGCACAGTCATTTGCCACATTGCAAGGCTCCTTGTTGGATGCTGGGGTTGGCCCAGTCTACGGCCCGCGGCCTGACCCTGACGCGCTGAGCGAAAATCCGGGGGTTTTTCCTGCCCTGTCCCGGCACAGTGCACCCTCAGTGCAGGGGCCGCCCAGCGGGCATCCTCTGCTGCCTTCACCGAAAGTACCGCGCCATGCAACGCCGCCAATTCCACCAAACCAGCCTCGCGGGGGCGCTGCTGTGCGCTACCGCCCAGCATGCCTGGGCCCTGTCGCTGGGCGATCTCACCAATGCCGATGCCGCCAGCGGCGTGAAGGCGGCGCTGGGGCAGGGCGCGCAGGCGGCGGTGGCGCTGCTGGGCCGCACCGACGGTTTTCTTGGCAATCCCCAGGTGCGCATCGGCCTGCCCGGCTACCTCCAGGATGCCGCCAAGGTGCTGAAATCGATGGGGCAGGGGCGGCGGGTGGATGAGCTCGTCACCGCCATGAACCGCGCCGCCGAAGAAGCCGTGCCCATGGGCAAGGACCTGCTGGTCAAGGCCGTGCAGAACATGACCGTGACCGATGCCAAGAACATCCTCATGGGTGGCAGCACCTCGGTGACGGCGTTTTTTGCCGAAAAGACGCGGCTGCCGCTGGGCGAGCGCTTTTTGCCGGTGGTGAACCAGGCCACCGAGAAAGTGGGCCTCACGCAGAAGTACAACGCCGTGGCGGGCAAGGCCGCGGGCTTCGGCCTGCTCAAGCCCGAAGAGGCCAACCTGGCGCAGTACGTCACCGGCAAGACGCTCGACGGCCTGTACTTCATGATCGGCGAGGAAGAGCGCCGCATCCGCCAGGACCCGGCAGGCGCCGGCAGCGCCATCGCGCGCAAGGTGTTTGGCGCGCTGCGCTGAGATTGCGCGCTGCCTGTCCCTGCATCCTTCCCTGCACAGCCCGCCCATCCCACATGCGATCCAGCCTCGTCAACGCCACTGCTGCACCACCCTGCCCCTGCGGGCGCCTGCACGGCAGTGGCAGCCGTGCCCGGCCACTGGCCTTTGCCGACTGCTGCGGCCGCTATGTCGACCATGCCGCGGCGGCGGGCGCGCCTGCAGAGCCTGCATCGCCTGCGGAGCTTGCATTGCCTTCGGCGGGCGCACCCGACGCCGAGAGCCTGATGCGATCGCGCTACACCGCCTTTGTGCTGCAGCGTGCCGACTACCTGCAGGCCACCTGGCACGCCAGCACCCGCCCGGCCCACCTCGACTTCGACCCCGCTGCGCAGTGGCTGGGCCTGGCCGTGCGCGACCACCGCAGCACCGGCGAAGACCGCGCCGAGGTCGAGTTTGTGGCGCGCTACCGCGTGGGTGGCCGCGCCGTGCGTCTGCACGAACGCAGCCGGTTCGTGCGCGAAGCGGGCCGCTGGTTTTATGTGGACGGCGACCAGACACCCTGACCGTCCGCGCCCGGCCCATGAGCGCATGCCCTGAGGCCGTCTGGAGCCGGTTTTTGAATCAAATGTGCCTGGGGTCCAGTTACTTATTGCCTGTAATGCTATGAAATTTGAAGCAATCCTGTTTGACTGCGATGGCGTGCTGGTGGACAGCGAACCCATCACCAACGGCGTGCTGTGCACCATGCTCAACGAAGCCGGCTGGCCCATCAGCCCCGCGCAGTGCATGGAGGTCTTCATCGGCAAGACGGTGCGCAGCGAGGCCGCGCGTATCGAAGCCCACACCGGCCGCCCGCTGACCGATGCCTGGATGGCCGAGTTCTACGCCCGCCGCAACACCCGCCTGGCCGACGAGCTGACCGCCATCGCCCACATCCACCCCGCCATCGAGCGCGTGCATGCGCACCACGGCGGGCGCATTGCCTGCGCGTCGGGGGCCGACCGCCACAAGGTCGAGCTGCAGCTGGCCAAGGTGGGGCTGGCACCGTACTTTGAAGGGCGCATCTTCAGTGGCCACGAGATGCCCGCCACCAAGCCCGCGCCCGATGTGTACCTGGCTGCCGCTGCCGCCCTGCAGGCCGACCCTGCCCGCTGCGCCGTGGTGGAAGACACGGTGACCGGCGTGATGGCCGGAGTAGCCGCGGGTGCCACGGTGTATGCCTACGCGCCGCTGGGCCATGGCGAACCGCTGGTGGCAGCGGGCGCTGCCCACGTGTTTGCCAGCATGGCCGACCTGCCCGCCCTGCTGGGCTGCTGAACGGGAGCCCCGACGATGCACAGCGCACGGAAGAACCGGTTTTCGAGGAGTCTGTCCGCGCTTGTGCTCGTGCTGGCGGCGGCGGTGCTGGCGGGGTGCGCGTCCGTCAAGCCCTGGATCAATGAGCCCCTTCCGCCCGAAGACCAGAACCGGCCCGTGCGCAAGACCGAGCGCGACCCGAGCATTCTGGTGGCCATCACGCTGTCGGGCGGCGGTGCGCGGGCTGCAGCCTTCGGCTTTGGCGTGCTGACCGCCATGCAGGCAACCCGCTACCAATGGAACGGCGAAGAGACCACGCTGCTGGACGCGACCGATGTGGTCAGTGGCGTATCGGGCGGGAGCATCGTCGCGGCCTACCTGGCGGCGCACGGCATCGAAGGCCTGCCCCGCTTCGAGCAGGAGTTTCTGCGCGACAACTTCCAGAACAGCCTGATCACCCAGGCCCTGCGTCCCGGCAACCTGCTGGACCTGACCTCGCCGTGGCTGGGCCGCTCGCACCTGCTGGCACGCAGGCTGGACGAGCTATACAAGGGCATGACCTTTGGCGACGTGGCACGGCGCCCGCGCCACCCGCAGCTTTTCATCACCGCCACCGACATGTCGCTGGGCGCGGGCTTCGAGTTCACCTGGGAGCAGTTTTCGCTGATCTGCTCGGACCTGCGCTCGGTGCCGCTGTCGTTTGCGGTGGCTTCCTCATCGGCCGTGCCGCTGCTGCTCAGCCCCATGACGCTGCGCAACTACGCCGACCGCTGCCCTGCGCGCAGCCCCGCAGCCCTTGCTGATGCCGCAGGCGCCGCCACCGACTACCGGGCCCGCCTGTACCGCGCGCATGAACTGAGCTACACCGACGCCCGCAGAAAGCCCTACATCCACCTGGTGGACGGAGGCCTGGCCGACAACCTGGGCGTGCAGCGCCTGCTGGACCGCGCCCTGGCCGGCGGCGGCTTGCGCCAGACCTTCAGCGAGGTCGGCATACCGCCCGCCACCATCCGCAAGCTGGTGCTGATCACCGTCAACGCCGAGCGCGACCCGTCGGAGAACATCGAGATGAGCGACCAAGTGCCCAACATGGCCCAGGTGGTGGATGCGCTGCTGTTTGGCACTGGCGCCCGCGCCACGCGCGAGACGCAGGAGTTCCTGCGCGACATCACACGGCAGTGGCGCGAATCCCTGGCCTCGGGCAACGTCAACGGCACCGACGCCTTTGCACCCGGCGCAGAGATCCACGTCATCCCCGTGAACCTGCGCGACGCGCCCGACGACGTGGCCCGACGCCGCCTGCTGCAGGTGCCCACGGCGTTCTCCATCACGCAGGACGAGGTCACCGACCTGATTGCTGCCGGCGGCAGCGTGCTGCGCAATGCGCCGGAGTTCCGGGTACTGGTGCAATCACTGCAGCACCCTATGCCGCCAGCGGGGCTGCAGGCCCGGGACTGACGGGGGATCGCGCGAAGCGGCGCGGTGTTCGCGTCGCGCGTGGAAACGTGCGCCCCGAACCTTAGGGGCGCGTCATCGGCAGAGCAGGCGTGAAAACGGCGCAGGCACAACGCGCCCCTGCCGCTCAGGGCCGCATATCGGGCGCCGGGGTGTCCGGCACGTCCTGCTCGTCTGCCGCCTGCAACTGCGCCGCCATCGCCCGCCGGTAGCCGGGCCGCTGCTGCAGCCGCTGCCAGTACGCCTGCGTGGCCGGGCCAAACTGCTCGTTCAGCTTCAGGTGCTGCGCCAGCAGCAGCGCATATCCCACCGCCACATCCGCCGCCGTGAAGCGGCCCGCGCACAGATATTCGCCCCGCTGCAGCGCCGTCTCTACCGCCCGCAGCCGCGCCAGAAACCAGCGGCTGTAGTCCTCCACCACCTGCGGCTGCTGCCGCTCTGCGGGTTCAAAGCGGCCGTAGCGCAGCACCAGCGTCTGCGGAAAAGTCAGCGTGGCATCGCTCATGTGCAGCCAGTTCAGGTATGCGCCATACGCCGGGTGCGTGGGCGCCACATCCAGCCCTGCGTCGGGGTGCGTGGCGGCCAGGTACTGGCACATCGCCGCCGATTCGGTCATGCGCACATCGCCCTGCACCAGCAGCGGCACCGTGCCCAGCGGGTTCTCGTCCAGAAACCACCGGGCCTTGGCGCGCGGCGGGAAGGGGAGCATGTGGAGGGTGTACGGGAGCTGCAGCTCTTCGAGCATCCACAGGGGGCGGAAGGAACGGGCGCTAATGCAGTGGTGGAGGTGGAGCATGGGGATTGCGTACGAGTTGGGTGGCGTGAGACCAGAAGTCACTAGGTGGTGTCGCGCCGTAACTTATCAGCAGCGCTTCTCGCATTCGCCAGTGGGGCGATAGCGTCGGATGCGATTGCGTGCTGGTCTTCCTTTGCGGAGCATGCAGCGATCTGTAGAAAAACACCCTGTTCGTAAAGAGTGCTACTGCATTGGATAGCTAGGTCAAGCAGCCTTTCGCTGGCCAGAGCTTCCGCAAATGGACGCTTTCGTTTCTCTCCGAACCAAGCAGGGTTGTTAGCGAACTTAGGCCCGCCAGCGGGCGGAGAAATCACCATCCCGTGCATGATCGTGTTTCGAAAGATCAGTAAATCGGTGGCTGCGCTCGCTAGTTCATCGCAGGCCTCGGTAAACACCGGACCAAAAGATGCCCCAGCCTTTCTAAAGCGAGAAATCAAATCGCTTGCTTGAAGACTGTCTGTTGATGGACGTTGCCCTACTTCTAGTCTTTCGCCCAGCAGAACTAAGGTTGCCAATTCCAGTTGGTTTTCGAACATTCCCCACGCGACTGCGAAGGCGCCAATTCTTTGAAGAATTGATGCAGTTAGGCCGAAATTCTCTTCATACAGGGCCATCAGGGCGCTCGGCTCTAAATTTCCCGTGGGTGTGTCTATCTTGGTCATGGTCTTAGATAAATTGATGCCCGTGCATTTTTCTTCTGCACCCTATAGCTGCACCACCCTCCGAAACTCCGCCGGCGACTGCCCCGTCCATCCCCGGAACGCCCGGATAAAACTCTTCTCGTTCTCAAACCCCGCCGCCTCGGCCACCTGCTTGATGGGCCGTTGCGTGCGGTGCAGCAGCTCCACCGCTCGGGTGCGGCGCACGTCATCCTTCAGCCCCTGCAGCGTGGCGCCTTCTTCCTTCAACTGCCGGTGCAGCGTGCGCGGCGACACATGCAGCAGCGCGGCCAGGGATTCGGCGCTGTGCTGGGGCAGGGCGTGGGCCGGTTGCCCGGGCAGGGGCGCAGCCAGCAGCTGGCGCACGCGCTGCACCAGCAGGCGGTCGCGGCGGTAGTGCAGCACCGTGAGGGGCAGGGCGTGTTGCAGCATCTGGCGCAGGGCCTGTTCGTCGCGGCGCAGGGGCAGGTGCAGGTAGCGGGCGTCGAAGTGGATGGCGGTGCGCGGCGCGTGGAAGGTGACGGGGCCACGGAACAGCACGGCGTAGGCATCGGCATGTGGCGGCGCATCAAATGCGAATTCGGCGGCGATGAGGGGAATGCGCGAGTCCACCATCCAGCAGGCCAGGCCGTGGGCATTGCGCAGCACCGACACCAGGCAGAACTCGCGCAGCACGCCCAGGTCGCGGGCCTCGGTGATGCGCAGGGTGGCGGTGTCCCCCTCGGTGGTCAGCTGCAGTGCAATGTCGTCCGTCAGCAGCCCATGGTGGCGGCACCAGCGGGCCAGGGCCACCTGCAGCGTGGGCGAGCTGATGCTGGCGCGCGCCAGCATGCCGTAGCTGCCCCAGGGCAGGCGGCGGCTAAACCAGCCCAGGGCTTCGTCGTCCAGCTCCTGCATGGCGGCGTCAGAGATCTGCTCCATTTGCCAGGCGGTGATGTGGGCGCTGTCGTCGTGCAGCAGCTGCGGCGCAATTTGTGCCTGGGCCAGGGCGCGTGCGGGGTTCATGCCGCGCCGTTCGTACGCCAGGGCAATGGCGCGCACGAAGGCGATAGGGGTCGCGGCGGGGCCGGTCGCGGGCGAGGCCGGCAGTGGGGTAGGCAGGACAGGCGTTTTCACGTCATGGAGTGTGCCAGCGGTGGCACGATTTGCAACCATTGTGTCCACCCGCCAGGCAAGCAGGCTTCTATGCTTGCGAATTGGCTGGCACGCGTGTACCTGCGCGGCAGGCCGGATGGACCGAGGAGACAACACCTGTGCAAAGTGCATCCACAACGAACCCCGCACTGCTGGAAGGCAGCCACGCCCGTGGCGCCACCGATGTGCCCCTGATCGAGCAGACCATCGGCGCATTCTTTGCCGACATGGTGGCCCGCCAGTCCGGGCGCGAGGCGCTGGTGAGCGTGCACCAGGGCCGCCGCTACACCTACGCCCAGTTGCAGACCGAAGCGCACCGCCTGGCCAGCGCACTGCTGGGCATGGGTCTGGTGCCCGGCGACCGGGTGGGCATCTGGTCGCACAACAACGCCGAATGGGTGCTGATGCAGCTGGCCACCGCGCAGGTGGGCCTGGTACTGGTCAACATCAACCCGGCCTACCGCACGTCGGAGGTGGAATACGCCCTGAACAAGGTGGGCTGCAAGCTGCTGGTGACCATGGCGCGCTTCAAGACCAGCGACTACCTGGGCATGCTGCGCGAGCTGGCGCCCGAGTGGGCGCACGGCACACCCGGCCAGCTGGAGTCGCAACAGCTGCCCCTGCTCCATACGGTGGTGTGGATCGACGAAGCCGGGCAGGGCGCCGACGAGCCGGGCCTGCTGCGCTTTAGCGACCTGATCGCACGCGGCAACGCTGCCGACCCGCGCCTGGCCCAGGTAGCGGCGGGGCTCCAAGCCACCGACCCCATCAACATCCAGTTCACCAGCGGTACCACGGGCTTTCCCAAGGGCGCCACGCTCACGCACCGCAACATCCTCAACAACGGGCTGTTCATCGGCGAGTGCATGAAACTCACGCCCGACGACCGCCTGTGCATCCCTGTGCCGCTGTACCACTGCTTTGGCATGGTGCTGGGCAACCTGGCCTGCCTCACGCACGGCGCCACCATCGTGTACCCCAACGACGGCTTTGACCCGCTGACGGTGCTGCAGACGGTGCAGGACGAGCGCTGCACCGGCCTGCATGGCGTGCCCACCATGTTCATCGCCGAGCTGGACCACCCGCGCTTTGCCGAGTTCAACCTGAGTACCCTGCGCACCGGCATCATGGCCGGATCACCTTGCCCCACCGAGGTGATGAAGCGCGTGGTGGAGCAGATGAACCTGCGCGAGATCACCATTGCCTACGGCATGACCGAGACCAGCCCGGTGAGCTGCCAGAGCAGCACCGACACGCCGCTTACCAAGCGCGTATCGACCGTGGGCACCGTGCAGCCGCACCTGGAGATCAGGATCGTCGACCCCGACACTGGCGCCGTGGTGCCGCGTGGCGCACGCGGCGAGTTCTGCACCCGGGGCTATTCGGTGATGCACGGCTATTGGGGCGACGAAGCCAAGACCCGTGAGGCCATCGATGCCGAGGGCTGGATGCACACCGGCGACCTGGCCACCATGGACGATGAGGGCTACGTGAACATCGTCGGCCGCATCAAGGACATGGTGATCCGCGGCGGCGAGAACATCTATCCGCGCGAGATTGAAGAATTCTTGTACCGCCACCCGCAGGTGCAGGACGTGCAGGTGGTGGGCGTGCCCGACCAGAAGTACGGTGAAGAACTCTGCGCCTGGATCATTGCCAAGCCCGGCACCCAGCCCACCGAGGACGACATCCGCGCCTTCTGCAAGGGCCAGATCGCGCACTACAAGGTGCCACGCTACATCCGCTTTGTGACCAGCTTTCCGATGACCGTGACGGGCAAGATCCAGAAGTTCAGGATCCGCGACGAGATGAAAGACCAGCTGGGGCTGGTGGAAGATAAAACCGCTTGAGAGAGCAAGAACGTATGACCATTCTCGACACCCAACTCAACGCCCGCTCGGCGGACTTTCTGGCCAATGCCGCCGCCATGCGCACGCTGGTGGAAGACCTGCGTGCCCAGCTCGACAAGGTGGCCCAGGGCGGCGGTGAGGCAGCCCGCGCCAAGCACACCGCGCGCGGCAAGCTGCTGCCCCGCGAGCGCGTGCAGATGCTGCTGGACCCCGGCACGCCGTTCCTCGAAATCGCGCCGCTGGCCGCGCTCAACATGTACAACAACGATGCACCCAGCGCTGGGCTCATCGCGGGCATTGGCCGCGTGAGCGGCGTGGACTGCATGGTGGTGTGCAACGACGCCACGGTGAAGGGCGGCACCTACTACCCGCTCACCGTCAAGAAGCACCTGCGCGCACAAGAGGTGGCGCAGCAAAACCATCTGCCCTGCATCTACCTGGTGGACTCCGGCGGCGCCAACCTGCCCAACCAGGACGAGGTCTTCCCCGACCGCGACCACTTCGGCCGCATCTTCTTCAACCAGGCCAACATGAGCGCCATGGGCATCTCGCAGATCGCCGTGGTCATGGGCAGCTGCACGGCGGGCGGCGCTTACGTGCCCGCCATGAGCGACGAATCCATCATCGTCAAGAACCAGGGCACCATCTTCCTGGGTGGCCCGCCGCTGGTCAAAGCCGCCACGGGCGAGGTGGTGAGTGCCGAAGACCTGGGCGGTGGCGATGTGCACACGCGCCTGTCGGGCGTGGCCGACCACCTGGCGCAAAACGACATGCACGCGCTGCAGCTGGCGCGCAATGCCGTGCGCAATTTGAATAAAAACAAGCCGCAGGCCCCCGCAGATCAATCCCCTTGTGCTCCTAAATTTGCAGCAGAAGAGCTCTATGGCGTGATCCCGGTCGACACGCGCAAGCCGTTCGATGTGCGCGAGATCATTGCCCGCATCGTCGATGGCAGCGAGTTCGACGAGTTCAAGGCACGCTACGGCACCACGCTGGTCACGGGCTTTGCGCGCATCGAAGGCATGGCGGTGGGCATCATTGCCAACAACGGCATCCTGTTCAGCGAATCGGCCCTGAAGGGCGCGCACTTCATCGAGCTGTGCTGCCAGCGCAAGATTCCACTGGTGTTCCTGCAGAACATCACCGGCTTCATGGTGGGCCGCAAGTACGAAAACGAGGGCATTGCCCGCAACGGCGCCAAGATGGTCACGGCCGTGGCCACGGCGAGCGTGCCCAAGTTCACCATCATCATCGGCGGCAGCTTTGGCGCCGGCAACTACGGCATGTGCGGCCGTGCGTACAGCCCCCGGTTCCTGTGGATGTGGCCGAACGCGCGCATCAGCGTGATGGGCGGCGACCAGGCAGCCGGTGTGCTGGCCACCGTCAAGCGCGATGGCATCGAGGCCAAGGGCGGGCAGTGGAGCATGGAAGAGGAAGAAGCCTTCAAGGCCCCCATCCGCCGCCAGTACGAAGACCAGGGCCACCCCTACTACGCCACCGCGCGCCTGTGGGACGACGGCGTGATCGACCCCGCCGACACGCGCCGGGTGCTCGCACTGGGCCTGGCGGCCACGCGCAATGCGCCGATTGAAGACACCAGGTTCGGCCTGTTCCGCATGTGATGGCGTAAACCCGCAGCGCCGCCACGCCATGTCCCTCTTCGCACGCCTTCGCCCCGCACTGTGTGTGCAGCGCCTGCTGCTTTGCGCTGCTGTGCTGCTGGGCCCGGCGCTGGCACACGCTGCGCCCGAGATGCAGCGTGTGGAGCTGCCCCTGCCGTCCGGCACCGTGCTGCGCGCGCACTGGCTGCCCGCAGCCACGCAGTCGGGGCAGCCCTCGCAGCCCGCCGTGCTGGCATTGCATGGCTGCGGCGGCCTGTATGCCAGGGGTGGCGCACTGTCGTCGCGCTACCGCGAGACGGCCGATACGCTGCACGCCGCAGGCTACGCCGTTCTGATGCCCGACAGCTTCGGCTCGCGCGGGCTTCGCGATGTGTGCCAGACGCGCTACAGCGACCGCACCGTGGGCGTGAACGACCGCGTGCAGGACGCCCGCGCCGCGCTGGTGTGGCTGGCCGTACAGCCGGGGGTGGACGCGCGGCGCATCGGCGTGCTGGGCTGGTCCAACGGCGGCACCACCGTGCTCAACCTGCTGGAGCAGCGCCGCACCCCCCCACAGGCGGGCGAGCCCCCGCTGGCTGGCGCTGCAGTGTTTTACCCGGGCTGCGTTCCCCTGCTCAAGCGCAAGGCAGAGATCGAAGGCGTTCCCCTGCTGATGCAACTGGGCGCGCTGGACGACTGGACCCCCGCCCAGCCCTGCGTGGACTGGGCCGCCACGCTCACGGCCCGTGCGGGCACCGATGTGACGGTGCATGTGTATGAGGGCAGCTACCACGGCTTTGACGGAACAACCCCCGTGCGGCTGCGCGGTGACGTGCCCAACGGCACTTCGGCCCAGGGAGTGCACCAGGGCGGCAACCCGCAGGCGCGCACGCATTCGCTGGCGGCGCTGCAAGCGTTCTGGAGCCGGGTGCTTGGCACCGGGGCGGCGCCATGAATCCGACCCAACACTTCAGCCTGCTGGCGCGCTACAACGGCTGGGCCACTGCCCGCCTGCTCGACGCCGTGGCTGCGGTGCCGGATGCCGACTACCGGGGCGACACGGGGCTGTTCTTTGGCAGCATCCACGGCACCCTCAACCACCTGCTAGTGGGGGAGCACCTGTTGTGGTTCGTGCGATTTGACGAGGGCCGGTCGCCCGCCCTGGCGCTCGATGCCGAAGCCGAGCCCGACCGGACCGCACTGGCACAGCGCCTGCGCGACGGCGTTGCGCGCTGGGAGCCTCTGATCACCCGCTGGCCTGCCGACCGCTGGGACGGTGCCCTGGCCTACACGACCACAAACGGCGAGGCGGTATCGATGCCCTTTGCGGCCACGCTGGCGCATGTGTTCAACCACGGCACACACCACCGCGGCCAGATCACTGCCGCCCTCACTGCACTGGGCCATGCCTGCCCGGTGCTCGATCTGATTTACTTTCTGCGGGCCGAACAGGCTGCAGCCATGCCATGAGCCAAAACCTGCAAATCACCTACGAAGGCGCGGTGGCGCGCATCACCCTCACGCAGCCGGAGATCCGCAACGCCTTCAGCGATGAAGTCATTGTCGAGATCACCGCCGCATTCATGGAGGTAGGCCGCCGCGCCGAGGTGCGCGCCGTGGTGCTGGCAGCGCAGGGCCCAGCGTTTTGCGCAGGCGCCAATCTCAACTGGATGCGCCGCATGGCCGATTACACGCGCGACGAAAACGTGGGTGACGCGGGCAAGCTGGCCGAGATGCTGCGCGTGATCTACGAATGCCCCAAACCCACCATAGCCCGCGTGCAGGGCGACGTGTACGCGGGAGGCATGGGCCTGGTGGCTGCATGCGACATGGCTGTGGCGGTGGACACGGCGGGCTTTTGCCTGAGCGAAGTGAAGCTGGGTCTCATCCCTGCCACCATCAGCCCGTATGTGATCCGTGCCATGGGCGCACGCGCCGCGCACCGCTATTTCCTCACAGCCGAGCGCTTTGGCGCAGCCGAGGCACTGCGCATCGGCTTCGTCCATGAGGTAGTTGGTGCTGACCAGCTGGACGCAAAGCTCGACGAACTGCTCAAGGCCCTGACCACCGCCAGCCCCAACGCCGTGCGCGTCTGCAAGAAGCTGGTCATTGATGTGGCCGAGCGCGAGATCAATGCCGGGCTGATCGCCGCCACCGTACAGGGCATCGCCGAGATCCGTGCCAGCGACGAGGGCAAGGAAGGCGTGCAGTCCTTTTTGCACAAGCGCAAGCCGAACTGGCTATGAGAACCCCCCCAGAGGCGCTGCGCGCCTCGGCACGTCCACCAGAGACGGCCGCTCTTCGTTGCCGTCCAAGCCTGCGCAGGCAGACTTGGAGCCGCGGCACTCAGCCCCCGCTCTCGCTGCGCTGCGCTCAGCGGGCTAGGGGACGACGCCCTCGCTGTGGGGCGGCCCTTGCTCGGCGTCCCTCGCCTGGGGCGTGCCAGTTGTTGCGATCAGCTGTCTTTCGCTGTGTCGGGGGGAGCTGCTGAAATGGACACCCTCTGGCTCCACATCGTGCAGTGGCTCCACACGCTGGGGCTGCATGTCGATGGCAGCACCGCGCGTGCCGTGGGCGACGCTGCGGCCACTGCCACGGCGCAGCTCGACATGCCCAGCCTGATGGCGCTGGCGGCTGCGCTGGGCTGGGCCAGCGGTTTCCGGTTGTATGCGGTGGTGTTTCTGGTCGGAATGATGGGTGTGCTGGGCTGGATGCCGCTGCCACCCGGCCTGGCCATGCTGGAACACCCTCTGGTGCTGATGGTCAGCGGATTCATGCTGATGGTGGAGTTCTTTGCCGACAAGGTCCCGTGGGTGGACAGCGCCTGGGACGCCGTCCATGCCTTCATCCGCGTCCCTGCCGGTGCCGCGCTGGCTTACGGCGTGTTTGGCGCTGACGACGCCACGATGGCGATGGTGGCAGGGCTGCTGGGGGGCTCGCTGTCGGCCACGGCACTGGCTACCAAGATGACCACGCGCGCGGCGGTGAACACCTCGCCCGAGCCGTTTTCCAACTGGGGGCTGTCGTTCTTCGAAGACGGTCTGGTGGTGGGTGTGGTGTGGCTGGCCACGCAGTACCCGGTGGCGTTTGGTGTGGCGCTGGTGGTGATGCTGGTGGTTTCAGTGCTGCTGCTGGTGGTGCTATTCAAGTTTTTGCGCGCTGTGGTGCGGCGCTTGTCTTCCTTCTTTTCTGGTTCTGCCAAGGTGGCTTAGATGTTCAAAAAGATTCTGATTGCAAACAGAGGCGAGATCGCCTGCCGCGTGGCCACGACCGCGCGCCGTCTGGGTGTCAAAACCGTCGCCGTGTATTCCGACGCCGATGCCAGCGCCAAACATGTCGCCGTGTGCGACGAGGCTGTGCACATCGGCGGCAGCGCACCCAAGGACAGCTACCTGCGCTGGGAGCGCATCATTGAAGCCGCCAAGGCCACGGGCGCGCAGGCCATTCACCCCGGCTATGGCTTCCTGAGCGAGAACGAAGACTTCGCCAAGGCTTGTGCCGACGCGGGGCTGGTCTTCATCGGGCCGCCTGCCAGCGCCATCAACGCCATGGGGCTCAAGGCCGAGTCCAAACGCCTGATGGAGCAGGCCCAGGTGCCCCTGGTGCCCGGCTACCACGGCGCCGACCAGGACCCCGCCCTGCTGCAGCGCGAGGCCGACCGCATTGGCTACCCCGTGCTCATCAAGGCCAGCGCGGGCGGCGGTGGCAAGGGCATGCGCGCAGTGGACAAGGCCGAGGACTTCGCGGCGGCGCTCGAATCGTGCAAGCGCGAGGCCATCAACAGTTTTGGCGACGACGCCGTGCTGGTGGAGAAGTACGTTCAGCGCCCGCGCCACATCGAGATCCAGGTGTTTGGCGACACGCACGGCAACTGCGTGTACCTGTTCGAGCGCGACTGCTCGGTGCAGCGCCGCCACCAGAAGGTGCTGGAAGAAGCGCCCGCCCCCGGCATGACGGCCGAATTGCGCGCCCGCATGGGCGAAGCCGCCGTGGCTGCTGCGCGGGCCGTGAACTACGTGGGCGCAGGCACGGTGGAGTTCATCGTCGAGCAGCCGGGCGGCTACGACGCGCCCGAGCAGATGAAGTTCTACTTCATGGAGATGAACACCCGCCTGCAGGTGGAGCACCCCGTGACCGAGGCCATCACCGGCCTGGACCTCGTGGAGTGGCAGCTGCGGGTGGCCTCGGGCGAGCCTTTGCCGCTGCGGCAGGACGAGCTGCGGATGACCGGCCACGCCATCGAGGCGCGGATCTGCGCCGAGAACCCCGACAACAACTTCCTGCCTGCGACCGGCGCGCTCAATGTGTATGCGCTGCCCGAGTGCGTGACGTTTGAGCGGGGTGTGGTGCGTGTCGATTCCGGTGTGCGCCAGGGCGATGCGATCAGCCCTTTCTACGACTCCATGGTGGCCAAGCTCATCGTGCATGGCGACACCCGCGAGCAGGCGCTGGCGCGGCTGGACGAGGCGCTGGCGCAGACGCACATCGTGGGCCTGGCCACCAACGTGCAGTTTTTGCGCCGCGTGGCGCGCACCGATGCATTTGCCAGCGCCAGGCTCGATACCGCGCTGATCCCGCGCGAACAGGCCGTGCTGTTCCACCAGGAGCCGGTGGGCCTGCCGCTGGCCGCTGCGGCAGCGGTGGCGCAGATGCTCGTGAAGGAGCGCGCCAGCGAAGACGTCGATCCTTTCAGCCGCCGCGATGGCTTTCACACCCACGGCGTGGTGCAACGCCGCTTTGAATTCGAGTTCGGTGGCGAGCACGCCAAGGCGCTGCTGACGTACGAGCGTGGCGGCAGCCTGCACCTGGCGGTGGGCGAGAGCGCCGCGCAGGTGGCGGGGCCGCTGGTATTCAGCGCGGTGCCGCAAGGCATCGAGCTGCAGTTTGGCGGCCAGCGCACCCGCGCCGCCGTCTATGCGCAGGGCGAGGTGGATTACATCTTCACCCCGCTGGGCGCCACGCAGATCACCGCCATCGACCTGCTGGCCCATGCGGGCGAGGCCGCGGCCGAAGGCGGTCGCCTGACGGCCCCCATGCCCGGCAAGGTGGTGTCGTTTGCGGTGAAGGCGGGCGACCAGGTCGCCAAGGGCCAGCCGCTGGCTGTGATGGAAGCCATGAAGATGGAGCACACCATTGCCGCGCCAGCCGATGGCGTGGTGGCTGAGTTGCTGTACGCGCCGGGCGATCAGGTGACCGAAGGGGCTGAGCTGCTCAAGCTGGTGGTGGCCGAGAAGGCTTGAGTCTTTCCACCGATGCCCGCTCGGCGGCGCGCCTTGATCCGTTCGGGCTGAGCCAGTCGAAGCCAGGGCCCGGTTTCGGGCGACCCTTCGACAGGCTGAGCGTGAACGGATGCTTCGTGTGACAGCGCGGGGCGCGCATTGTCGTTACGCTTGCGCGCCATGAAAATCACCTTTTGCTGTACCGATGCCAAGCCCGAGCCCTGGCTCCAGGGCTTTTCTGCCGCGTTGCCCCAGGCCGACATTTCGGTGTGGCAACCGGGCGCCCACCAGGCCGACTACGCCGTCGTCTGGGCGCCGCCCCAGCAGTTCATGGACGAGCAGCCGGGGCTCAAGGCGCTGTTCAACATTGGTGCGGGGGTGGATGCGCTGCTCAAGCTGCGCTTGCCTCCAAAGGCTCTGGTAGTGCGGCTGGACGATGCGGGCATGGCCGTGCAGATGGCTGAATACGTGTGCCACGCGGTCATTCGCCACTTTCGGGAGTTTGACGGCTACGAGGCCGACACGGCCGCCGGGCGTTGGGGCTACCGCAAGCCGCGCCTGCGCAGCGACTACCCCATCGGGGTGATGGGCCTGGGTGTGCTGGGTGAGCGGGTCGCCAAGGCGCTGGCGCAGTTTGACTTTCCGATCAACGGCTGGAGCCGCAGCCCCAAGGCCATCGACGGCGTGCGTGCCTTCGCCGGGGCGGGGCAGTTCAACGACTTTCTGGCCGCGAGCCGCGTGCTGGTCAATCTGCTGCCGCTCACGCCCGATACCGCCGATGTCATCAACCAGGACACGCTGGCCCGGCTGCAGCCCGGCGCCTACGTGATCAACGTGGCGCGCGGAGCGCATCTGGTGGATGAGGATCTGCTGGCCGCCATCGATAGCGGTCATGTGGCGGGCGCCACGCTCGATGTGTTCCGCACCGAGCCGCTGCCTGCGGGCCACGCGTTCTGGACACACCCGCGCATCACCGTCACGCCCCACACCTCGGCGCGCACGCTGCGCGAGGAAAGCGTGGCCCAGATTGCGCGCAAGATGGTGGCGCTGGAGCAGGGCGCGGCCGTGGCGGGGGTGGTGAGCCCGGTGCGCGGCTACTGAGCCGCCCCGCCTTGCTGCGTGGCGGTCAATCGACCGTCACACCCGCATCGCGCACGAGCTTGCCCAGGCGCTGCGCATCGGCCTTGATGAGGGCGCCGAAGTCTGCCGCAGTGCCCCCCACCACCGGCGTGCCAATGGCTTCCCACTTGGCGCGGAAGGCGGGTTCCTTGAAGATCGCATTGACGGTGGCATTGAGCTTGTCGACCGTGGCCTGCGGTGTGCCTGCGCGCACTGCAATGCCGTGCCAGCCCGTGATCTGGTAGCCCGCAATGCCGGCCTCGGCCATGGTGGGCACGTTGGGCAGCACCTTGGCGCGTTCGCTCGATGTGACGGCCAGCGGGATCAGCTTGCCGGCCTGGATGTGCGGCAGCGAGCTGCCCACGATGTCGAACATCACGTTCACCTGGCCGCCGATCAGGTCGTTGAGCGCAGGGCCCGCGCCGCGGTACGGAATGTGCCCCATCTTCACGCCGACCGTGGTGTTGAAGAGTTCGCCCGCCAGGTGCTGCGGCGTGCCGTTGCCGGCCGACGCGTAGCTCAGCACCGGTTTGCCGGCCTTCGCCATCGCCAGGAATTCGGCCAGGGTTTTCACGCCCAAAGAAGGATGCACTTCGAGCACCAGCGGGAACGCCGACAGCTGTATCACCGGTACGAGGTCACTGAGCGGGTTGAACGGCATGCTGGCGTACAGCGACGGGTTCACCGCCATGGGTCCGCTGGCAGCCAGCAGCAGGGTGTGGCCGTCGGCGGGGGCCTGCTTGGCCACCTCAGCGCTGCCGGTGTTGCCGCCCGCGCCGCCCTTGTTGTCCACCACCACGGGCACGCCCAGGCGGCTTTGCAGTTCGGGCTGCAGCATGCGGGCCATGAGGTCGGTGGGGCCGCCGGGCGGGTAGGGCACCAAGAAGCGAATCGTCTTGCTGGGGAAGGCGGTGGCCGCCGTCTGCGCGGCGACCTGGCCCGCCATGCCCAGTGCGAGTGGTACGGCAAATGCGGCCTGCAGCGCGGCGCGGCGGGTGGGCGTGAAGGCGGTGGAAAGGGCAGCTGAAAAAGCGTTGGGAGTTTGCATGTCTGTCTCCGGTGGGGATGGTTGAAGCCCGTCTGGTGCGGGTTGGAGTCGATGGATGAAATGCGTGTGTCAGGCCGCGCCAAAGCGCTGGCGAATGTCGGCTGCAGTGGCCAGCGGGCGGCCCAGCGCGATGCCGGCTTCCACAGCCTGGTGCACCAGTGCGGTGTTGTCAGGCGCCCGGCTGCCGTCCTTGCACAGCAGGTTGTTCTCGAACCCTACGCGGGCATGGCCGCCAAACACGGCGGCGGCTGCCACGCAGGCGTTTTCGGCTGCGCCGAAGGCACACACCGCCCACGGTTCGGTGCCTTCGTGGGCGTTCAGGAACGGCAGCAGGTCGCGCGGGCTGGAGGTCTGCCCGGCGCTGTATCGGCCCAGTACAAACAGCAGGAACCAGGGCGCATCGGGCACCACGCCGCTGGCGCGCAGGGCCTGCCAGCGGCGCAGGTCAGCTACGTCGTACAGAATGACCTGCACCATGGTGCGGTGCCGGGCGAGGCCGGTGAAGAAGCGCTGCAGACCGGCTTCGCCGATCTCGGGTTTGTCCACCTCGCGCAGGCCGATGGACACCGCCTCGGGCTGCAAGGCTTCGACCATGGCGATCTGCGCGGGCGCCTGGTACACGCCCGCAGCTTCGCTGGTGATCTGGATCACCATGGCGTCGCCCACGGCCTGGCGCACCACGCGCTGGGCTTCGCGGTAGCCCTCCACATCCAGGCTGTGGCGGCCTTGCGCATCGCGGATGTGCATGTGCAGCATGGCGGCTCCGGCATCCAGGCAGGCCTTGGCCGTGGTGGCCAGCGTGGCGGGGGTGATGGGCACGGCCGGGTGGTCGGCGGGCTGCTTGTAGGCGCCGTTGGGCGCTACGGTCACGATCAGCGGGTCGGCCCACGGGCTGGCAGTGGCTGCGGATGCTTGCAATGCGGGCGATGCGGTCATGAACGATCTCCGGTAGGGGTGGCAGTGTCGGCAGGTGGCTCGATGGTGGGCAGCTCGCTGGCCAGCAGCGCCAGGCCCTGGCGCAGCAGGGTGTCGTAGCGCGTACGCTCCGCCCGCTTGCGGTCTTCGGGCCAGTCAAAAAAGCCCTTGCCGGTCTTCATGCCGAGCTGGCCCTGGGCTACCTTTTCGCGCAGCGCCTGGGCGGGCACGTCGGTGCTCGAGAGCGTGGGGTACATGGTGGCGGCAGCGGCGGTGTGCACCTCGATGCCCGCGTGGTCGCGCTGCAGCACAGGGCCTGCCGCCAGAAAGCGGAAGCCGAAGCCGAAGCGCACGGCGGCGTCCACGTCTTCGGGCGAGGCAATGCCTTCGTCGATGAGTGCAAACGCCTCGCGCGAGAGCGCATGCTGCATGCGGTTGGCCAGAAAGCCGGGCTTGTCCTTCTTGACCAGCACCGGCACGCTGCCGCAACCGCGCATGAAAGCGTGCAGCCAGGTGCCCAGTGCCGGGTCGCTGCGCTCGCCCAGCACGACCTCCACCAGCGGCACCAGGTGGGCAGGCATGAAGAAGTGCAGCCCCAGCATGCGCTGCGCCGTGGCCAGCCCCTGGGCGATGGCGCTGATGGGAAAGCCCGAGCTGTTGCTGGCCAGCACGGCGCTGGGGGGCGCTACGGCTTCCAGCTCGGCAAACAGCTTTTGCTTGGCGGCCAGTTGCTCGGTGATGCATTCGACCACCAGCACCACGCCGTTCCAGTCCACATCCTGCAGCGTGGCGCACACCTGCACCGGGCCGGCGTGGGTGGCCTGGCCTGCGGCGGCCAGCTCTTGTGCGATGTGGGGCCGCAGCAGGGCGCGCCGGTCGGCGTGCGGGTCTACCACCGTGACGTGGGCGCCGCCCCGGGCCAGCACCACAGCCACATCGGCGCCCATGGTGCCGCCACCGACGACCACGGTGCGGGCGTTGCGTGGCGAGCTGTTGTCCATCGGGTCCATCCTGTCTCCTTGTTTTTTGGCAAATCCGGTCGCTTCGGAGGCCAGTCTAGGCAGCCCTCATTGCGCGGTCCAGAGGTCTTTTTCGATAGACTGATCGGCCATGAAGATCAATTGGTCTGCCCGCGAGGTGGATGTGTTCCTTTCGCTGGCCGAAACGCTCAGCTTTCGGCGTACGGCGCTGCAGATGCACCTGTCGCAGTCGGCGGTGTCGGGCACCGTTGCGCGGCTGGAAGAGATGCTGGGCGCGCGGCTGTTTGACCGCACCACGCGCACGGTGCAGCTCACCCAGGCTGGCGAGGTGTTTGCCGAACAGGCGCGCTTTTTGCGCCACCAGATGGATGAAACCGTGCGCCGCGTGCAGGAGGTGGCGCAGCTGCAGGTGGGCCGCATTGCGCTGGCGGCCCTGCCGTCGCTGGCCGCAGGGGCGGTGCCCCGTGCCTTCGCCCGCTTTGCTGCCCGGTACCCGGGCGTGCAGCTGGAGCTGTTTGACAGCCTGGCCGGCCCGGCGTTTGACATGGTGCGCGCGGGCCGGGTGGACTTTGCCCTCACGGCAGCCAACCCGGCCTATGCCGACCTGGACTACACCCCGCTGGTGTCCGACCGTTTTGTGCTGCTGATGGGCCGCCAACACCCGCTGGCCCGCGGCCGCAGCGCCGTGGCGTGGGCCGATGTGGCCGCGCTGCCGCACATCTCCATGCCCGCCGGCACCAGTGTGCGCCAGTACGCGCAAGAGGCGCTGCTGACCCACCGCATCCGTTTTGCGCCCCGCTACGAGGTAGAGCACCTGGCCACCATTGCCGCCATGGTCGCCGCAGGGCTGGGCGTGAGCGCGCTGCCCGAGCTGGCCGCGCAGGTGGTGCAGCGGCCCGAAGTGGTCACCCGGCCGCTGAAGGCGCCGGTGCTGCACCGGCCCATCGGCCTGATCACGCTGCGCGGGCGGCCGCTGTCGCTGGCGGCGCAGGCCATGGTGGCCCTGCTGCGCGACGAGGTGGAAGGCGCGAATGCAGTGGCTGCCTGATGGCAGGTCCGGCGTATCGACTGGCAGAAAATGGGGTAGCCCCGGCGGGGGGCACGCCGGACAATCGAGCATCCTTGGCGTTTTGTGCCCTCTCAAACTGGTAGCCCCATGAGCATTCCTTCCCGCGTTCAACTCATCGATGTCGGCCCGCGTGACGGCCTGCAGAATGAAAAACTCCCCGTGCCCGCCGCCGTCAAGATCGAGCTGGTACACCGCCTGCAGGCTGCGGGCCTCCAGGAAATCGAGGTCACCAGCTACGTGTCGCCCAAGTGGGTGCCGCAGATGGCCGACAACCACGAGGTAATGGGCGGCATCGCGCGCCAGCAGGGCGTGGCGTACTCGGTGCTCACGCCCAACCTCAAGGGCTTTGAAGCGGCGGTGCCCGACAGGCCCGATGAAATCGTGGTGTTCGGATCGGCCAGCGAGGCCTTCAGCCAGCGCAATATCAACTGCAGCATTGCCGAGAGCATCGAGCGCTTTGCGCCCGTGGTGCAGGCCGCTCTGGCCGCGGGCATCCGCGTGCGTGGCGCCATGAGCTGTACGGTCGGCTGCCCCTACGAAGGCGACATTGCACCCGAGCGCGTGGCGTATCTCGCCAGCCTGCTCAAGTGCATCGGTGTGCAGCGCGTGGACGTTGCAGACACCATTGGCGTGGGCACGCCCCTCCGGGTGCAGCGCGCACTGGAGGCCACGCTGCAACACTTCGGCATCGACGACGTGTCGGGCCACTTTCACGACACGTACGGCCAGGCGTTGTCCAACACGCTGGCCGCGATGCAACTGGGCGTGTGGAACTTCCAGGCGTCGATTGCCGGTTTGGGGGGCTGCCCGTATGCGAAGGGCGCCACCGGCAACGTGGCCACCGAAGACGTGGTTTACATGCTGCAGGGCATGGGTATCGAGACAGGCATCGATCTGGACAAGCTCATCGATGCGGGCGCGTACATCAGCGGTTTCCTGGGGCGTGCGCCTGCGTCGCGTGTGGCGGTGGCGCTTCTCAACAAGCGGGCTGCCGCTACAGCGTAGCCCGCGCCGGTCCGGCGTCTGCCTTGTGGAATGCGTGACCGCTGCCCGTCTGCTTGGCCACGTACATGGCCTGGTCGGCACTCCGCATGAGTTCTGTCAGCGTGCGCCCGTCCTGGGGGCTGCGCGCAATGCCCGTGCTGACTCCCACGGACAGCAGGCGGCCATCCACGTCCAGCGGCTTGCTCACCGCTGCGCCCAGGCGATGGGCAAGCGCGGAAAGCCCCTCGTGCGACAGGTCGCTCTTGATCAGGATGACGAATTCGTCCCCGCCCAGGCGCGCGACCATGTCGCCTGCTCGCATGTGGGCCTGCAGCCGGCGTGCCACTCCCAGCAGCACGGCGTCTCCGGCGTCATGCCCGTGCTGGTCGTTGATGGGCTTGAAGTGGTCCAGGTCCAGCAGCATCAACGCATGGGGCAAGCCATCGTTGAGCACCCGGGCGGCGCCCTGTGCCAGGCCCGCACGATTGGCCAGCCCGGTGAGCGGGTCGGTGGCGGCGGCCTGGGCCAGGTGATCGGCATGCAGGCGCAGCGCCTCCTGTGAGGCACGCATGCCGTTGATGCGGGTGCTCAGTGCAATGGCAAACACCACCAGCTCGGCCGCCACGCCGCTTTGCAGCCCGTAGGCCACGATCCAGGGCGCATTCATCACCTGCCAGTTCACCAGCACCACGCCCAGCGCCGACAGGAACAGCAGCGCCTGCCCCCCGAGGTACCAGCGCGCTGCAGCGAGGCCGCGGCGCATCACCACCACTGCTGCAACGATGCAGAACAGCGAGCCCACGCTGGCCAGGACCTCGTTGATGGTCTGTGAAGCGCCGAACCAACCGGCCAGGCCCAGCAGGGCGCTCCCGGCTGCGATCCAGGACATGGTCTGCAGCGGTCGATCGAGATAGGGCAACTGCCGGGTTTCCAGGAAGCTGCGTGCGAACTGAGCGCCAAACAGCATCCACAGGCCCGGCAGCACGACATGGCCGCGCTCCTGCCACCATGGCCAATCGCCCCACAGGTAGTGCGCAGCATGTCCGTTGTAGGCGGCCAGCGTCAGCAGCGCAAAAACGCACTGACCCAGGTAGTACACGTACGCCGGGATGCGGAACACGCTGGCGAGCACGGTGTTGTAGACCAGCAGGGCCAGCAGGATGCCGTAGCAGATGCCATCAAAAAGCCGCTTGTGCTGGCGCCATTGCAGGTACTGCGCCGTTTCCCAGACCGACATGCCCAGGATCGGGGCGGCCTCGCTGGAGATCCGCGCGTACACCGTGTAGGTGCCCGGCAGCGGCAGCTGCAGGCGCATCACGATGCGCTCGCTGCCCAGCGGCCGGCTGGCGTAGGGCTGCGACTGGCCGGTGTGCACCGGGGCTCCCAGTGCCTTGCCAGAGGCGTCGAACGGGCCGTAGAACCGTACATCGCCGAGCGCCGTGGTGGATGTGGCCAGCAGCCAGTCGCCCCCGGGCTCGCGCTGCTCCACTTCGACTCTGAACCACTGCGCGCGTTGGGTGGCATAGCGCAGCGCTGCGGGCGGCGCCAGGGCAAACCGGCCCGCATGGACCGGGCTCTGCACGTCCTCCAGCGAGAGCTGGCCCGTGTCATCGCTGAGCCACTGGAGATGGCGGGTGCCGCCCAGCGACATGCCCTCGGGGCCCGCCTGCAGCACCAGAGGCGTGGCAGCGGCTGCCGGGAGCGCGCCCAGCAGGGCCATGCACAACAACAGGAACGCGCGAAACAGCTTCATGGACAATGCAGGGTAGGCTCGCATCCACCAGCGGGTGCCATGGCGGGAGCGGCGGAGCGTCAATCTATACCTGGCCGGTGCGGAACGGTTGGCTGGCCCGGAAGCCGCTGCACCGGCCGCGTGATGAAAGCCGCAGCGTATCGCTGCCGCCGTCCATGACATGCTTTCCGTGTCTATCAATTCTCCTAGAGTTCATGAATATACAGAACGTTCCTGAGGGCATGCAGCGCGTTGCGGCAGAGCTGCTCCGCGCCGGGCATCCCCATGCGCCGCGCATGCTCGACGACGCAGCCCGCACCGCGCAGCAGGCTGCCGATGCACTGGGCATCCTGGTCGGGCAGGTGGCCAAGAGCATCATCTTTCGCCGCAAGAGCGATGACGCTGCGGTGCTGGTGGTCACTTCGGGCGACCGGCGTGTGGATGAGAAAAAGGTCGAGGCCCACGTGGGCAAGGTGGGCCGGGCGGACGCGGAGTTCGTCAAGCAGCGCACCGGGTTTTCCATCGGCGGCGTGGCCCCGCTGGCACACGCCACGCTGCCGGTCACGCTGATCGACCGTGACCTGCTGCGCTTTGATGTGGTGTGGGCCGCCGCCGGGCACCCGCACGCCGTGTTCGCTCTGCATCCCTCGGACCTGGCGCGGCTGACCGGCGCGCCCGTGGTGGATGTGGTGCAGGAGCCTGCACCGGCGCAGGAGACCATCACGCCATGAATGCTATAGATTTGCTAGCTACCAGGGCAAATGAAACAAGGGCTGCAGGCCATTTTGACCCTGAATCGGCCGAACTGGTGCCCTCTCCGTGCATTTCGGTGTGCCGGATGTCGCCCGACCGCAGCCATTGCGAGGGCTGCTTTCGCACGTTGGACGAGATCCGTGTCTGGTCACGCGCCGATGCCAGCCTGCGGCGCGGCATCTGGCTGCAGTTGCTCGCACGTGCGGGGATTGCCCCGCCGTCGGCCTGACGCAGCCTTGGGGAGAAGCTGCGCACTGCGCAGCAGTCCACGCCCGTACCCCGGGTGCGCCGTGTTCTGAATGCCGATGAACGAATTTGCCAAGGAGACCTTCGCCATGAAACGCATCACGTTCTATCTCGACTTTGTCTCGCCCTATGCCTGGCTGGCGTTCGAGCGCTTGCCCGAGGTGCTCGAAGGCCTGAGCTACAGCGTGGCCTACAAGCCCGTGCTTCTGGGCGCACTGCTGCAGCAGCATGGCAACCCCGGGCCTGCGGGGATTGCGCCCAAGCGCGACTGGACCTACCGCCATGTCACGTGGCTGGGCCATGCGCAGGGCACGCCGCTGCAGATGCCGGCGCGCCACCCGTTCAACCCGCTGCCCCTGCTGCGCCAGTCGCTGGCCTGCAGCGACGACGGCCTGATCAACCGCTTTGTGGCCGGTGCCGTCCTGCGCCACGTTTGGCAGGGCGGGCACGATGCGCTCGACGCGGGGCGGCTGAGCGCCCTGGCGGCCGAACTGGCCGAGCAGATCCGCACCGGCCAGGATGCCGCGAGCGACGCGCCCAAGGCCTTCTTGCGGGCCAACACCGAGGCCGCGCAGGCCGCAGGGGTGTTTGGCGTGCCAGCGTTTGAAGTGGATGGAAAAGTTTTCTGGGGCCTGGACGGCCTGCCGATGCTGCGCGCCTACCTCGATGCCGACCCCTGGTTTGAAAGCGGCCAGTGGGACGCCGTGGGCCAGATCGGCTCGGGCCTGCCCCCGCGGGGCTGATGCGGCCCGCCGTGCGGCGTTGCCAGAACGCACCGTTTTTTCGATTCAGGCTGACAAATCGCTGCGCCATGCAGCCCGAGCCTGTCAGCCTTGCAGGCCTGCCAACCGCCTGAAATCGCGCAACTCCCGCATGTCGGAAGTAAGCGTGCGGGTTTCACCCTAAGTTGTCAGAGAGCGGTCAGTTTGGTGAAAGCTCCTGTTGGTTTGGCGTCAGAGCGTGGTCAGTGCGATCTCCAAGAATGCGTGCAGTCCGCTGTCAGGCGGTCTGAATAACCAACAGGAGACATTCCCATGGCAAACACCCATCCCGCACCGCGGCCGATGTCAGCCGAAGAGCGAAAGGTCATCTTCGCGTCTTCGCTCGGCACCGTCTTCGAGTGGTACGACTTTTACCTGTACGGCTCGCTGGCGGCCATCATTGCCAAGCAGTTCTTCTCGGGCCTCGACCCGCAGGCTGCGTTCATTTTTGCGCTGCTGGCGTTCGCTGCGGGCTTCATCGTGCGTCCGTTCGGCGCGCTGGTGTTCGGCCGTCTGGGGGACATGATCGGTCGCAAGTACACCTTCCTGGTGACCATCTTGCTGATGGGCGCGTCGACCTTCATCGTCGGTATCCTGCCCAACTACGCCACCATCGGCGTTGCGGCTCCCATCATCCTGATCATCCTGCGCATGCTGCAGGGCCTGGCCCTGGGCGGTGAGTACGGCGGTGCTGCCACGTACGTTGCCGAACACGCTCCGCAAGGTGCCCGCGGCGCCTACACGGCCTGGATCCAGACCACCGCAACGCTGGGCCTGTTCCTGTCGCTGATGGTGATTCTGGGTACCCGCACCATCATCGGCGAAGCCGCTTTCGCTGACTGGGGCTGGCGCGTGCCGTTCATCCTGTCGATCGTGATGCTGGGCATCTCGGTCTACATCCGCCTGTCGATGAACGAATCGCCTGCCTTCCAGAAGATGAAGGCCGAGGGCAAGACCTCCAAGGCCCCGCTGACCGAAGCTTTCGGCCAGTGGAAGAACATGAAGATCGTGCTGCTGGCCCTGTTCGGCCTGGTGGCTGGTCAGGCTGTGGTCTGGTACTCGGGCCAGTTCTACGCGCTGTTCTTCCTGACCAGCGTGCTGCGTGTCGATGGTGCCACGGCCAACATCCTGGTAGCCATGTCGCTGCTGATCGGTACGCCGTTCTTCGTGATCTTCGGTACGCTGTCGGACAAGATCGGCCGCAAGCCCATCATCCTGGCCGGCATGGCCCTGGCCGTGGTGACGTACTTCCCGCTGTTCAGCATGCTGACGAATGCCGCCAACCCTGACCTCGCAGCGGCCCAGGCCAAGAACAAGATCGTGGTGTCGGCACCTGCTGGCGACTGCTCGTTCCAGGGCAACCCCGTGGCACGTGAAATCGACTTCACCAAGTCTTGCGACATCGCCAAGCGCTTCCTGGCCCAGAACTCGGTGAGCTACGAGAACGTGACGGCCACGGCCGCCGGCCCATCGACCGTGACGATCGGCGACAAGGTCATTGCAGCGCCTACGGCCAAGGTGGTGAACAGCAAGTTCGACGAAGAAAGCACCAAGAGCATCGCTGCCTTCAAGAAGGAAGTGGCTGAAGCGCTGAAGGCTGCCGGCTACCCCACCAAGGCTGATCCCGCCAAGGTTGACAAGGTCATGATCGTCGTGATCCTCACGATCCTGGTGATCTACGTGACCATGGTGTATGGCCCCATTGCCGCCATGCTGGTGGAAATGTTCCCGACCCGCATCCGCTACACCTCGATGTCGCTGCCCTACCATATCGGTAACGGCTGGTTCGGTGGTCTGATGCCTACCATTGCGTTCGCGATGGTGGCCCAGAACGGCAACATGTACCACGGCCTGTGGTACCCCGTCGTCATCGCAGGTGCAACGTTCGTGATCGGTCTCCTGTTCGTCAAGGAAACCAAGGACAACGACATCTACGCAGACGACTGAACACGGGTCCGCCCGGCGTCCCGGCCGCAGTGCCGGGACACTTAATCAAGGGCCTTCCCCGCCGGAAGGCCTTTTTTTAAGTGAACCTCAATTACGGAGAATTGCCATGTGGAAGATTGCTGTTGGATTTGTCGTGTTTGCCGCGCTGGCCATGTTTGTGATCATCAAGGGTGGAAGTAACCTGGACATGGGCGGCGAAAAGCACGGCACCGACACCTCGCACGCACCAGCGGCGCCTGCCTCTGCAGCCGCCACGCCTGCACCAGCACCGGCTGCGCCTGCTTCGGGCGCCAGCGAAGCCAAGTAATGCCGCTGCGGGCTTCATGAACGCGTTCAGGGAGCCTTCGCACCAACCAGTGCGCCGTGTGCATCTGCGGCCTCTGGCGGCCTGCAGAATTGCAAATACTCGCAACAGCCCGGCCATTGCTGCGGTTTGCGTTTGACGTCTTGCAGCCCATCCCGATCCGCAGCGCTCACTTGCCGCACGATTTGTTCAGAGGTGCCCCAGGGCGGTTCCGCGCCAGGGTTGACTGACTCCGGTCGATGGAGGCCGGGTGGGCTTTTGACCACACTGGCTCCGCTCCTTGCGACCACCTTTTGACCTCGCGGTGGGGTGGCGGGCGTCGGCGTGTGTCCGGTTGCGCGGCTGCTTTGGCAGCGCGCCGTGACGGCAACAGGCTGTCTGATCTGTCGGACAGGCCCTGCAGCGACTCATGCCACTGCGGCACGGACGCCTCAAAGACCTGTTGGCTTCGGATGTTGCGCCCGACGCTTCATGGGCAGTCGTTCGGGCATGTTGCTCCGATGGGTTTGCCAAGCGTGTCTGGCAGGGCCCGTCGGGCAGCTGCCTGGCATTTGAAGCGGCCGTCGCTGCCGATGAAGCTGCCACTGCCTTGCCAGCGCTCTCATGCAGCCGCAGCACCCTGCACACCGCATGCAGGGGCAAACGAGCGCCACCGCGCCTCGCAGCGCGGCCCGGGCTCAGCGCCGGAACTTGCCGTCGGTGCCGATGATGGAGAGATCGGCGAAGTCCAGGCCCGAGTGGTCTTCGGGCGAGAAATTCAGTTCCAGACCGCCGAGGTCGTACTTGCGGATGGACTCCAGTGCGGCGTGCAGCTTCTCGCGCGTGGGCTTGGGGCCGGCCCGGCGCAGGCCCTCGACCAGCACCTTGGCACCGGCAAAGCCTTCGAGCATGGCCGGGCTCAGCTCGCCCAGACCTTTTGCACGGGCCAGGTCCTGCGCTTCCTTCACCAGCGGAAACGTCATGGCGCGTTCGTTGGGGAACACCTGCGTCACGATCACGCCACGGCCATTGGCGCCAAGGCTCTTGATGAAGCCGCCCGAGGCATTGTTGGACAGCGTCACGATCTGTGCGGCAGAGCCGGCCTGGCGCAGCGCGTTGGTGGCATCGACCACCGCGGTGCCCGATGCCACCATCAGTACCGCCTGCGCATCAGCCTTGGCGGCCTTGGCCACGATGGGTGCGAAGTCGGGCTTGGCGCGGTCGAACTTCTCCTGCAGCACGGGTTGCAGGTTGCTGGCCGTCAGACCCTTGAGCGCACCGGCAATGCCGTCGTCGCCAAAGCTGTCGTTGGCTGAGACCAGCGCGATGCGCTTCACGCCCATGGATGCCAGGTGGGTCATGGCCTTTTCGGCCTCGCGCTGGTAGGTGGCGCGGACGTTGAAGATGTATTTCTGCACCGGACGGTGCAGAACGATGGCCCCGGTGGAAGGAGCCACCAGCGGCACGCCGTGCTTGTCCAGCAGCGGGATGATGGCCTGGGTGTGCGGGGTGCCCCGCGTGAGGAACATGGCCACCACGCTTTGCTCCTCGATGAGCTTGCGCGCGTTTTCAGCCGCCAGCTTGGGGTCGAACTTGTCATCCAGCGAGACGAGTTCGATCTTCTGGCCATTGACGCCGCCCTTGGCGTTGACCGCATCCAGGAACAGCATTGCGCCGTCCGTTGTCTCGCGCACGCCGGCAGCCACCTGGCCGCTGAACCCCGCCGTCTGGCCCACCATGATCTGCGCGTGGCCCGGGAGCATCACTGCGGCGAACAGGGTCGCCAACGCCAGCAAATTCCTGCCTGATTTCATTGTGTCTCCTTGTGTCTTTTTGCAACCAAAAAACGAGTGTAACGATGGGGAATGACAGTCGAATCAGTAGTTTCCGAACGTTACGTATGCTGCAAGGTATCGCCAGCAGTGCAGCATTCCCTGGGGGCAATTCAGGTGTGGCGGCGCGCAGCGCGGTGCGTCCCTAGAATCTTCCGCCTTACCCCCGAAAGACTGCCTTCCATGACCCAGGGACTGATCCGTATCCGCGGCGCGCGCCAGCACAACCTCAAGAACCTGGATCTGGACATCCGCACCGGCGAGCTCACGGTGGTCACCGGCCCCAGCGGCTCCGGCAAGTCCAGCCTGGTGTTCGACACGCTGTATGCCGAAGGCCAGCGGCGCTATGTGGAAACCTTCAGCGCGTACGCGCGGCAGTTTCTGGACCGCATGGACAAGCCCGCTGTCGACAAGGTCGAGGGCGTGCCCCCGGCGATCGCCATCGACCAGACCAACCCGGTGCGCTCCAGCCGTTCCACCGTGGGCACGATGACCGAGCTGAACGACCACCTGAAGCTGCTGTTTGCGCGCGCAGGCCAGTTGTTCGACAAGCAGACGGCGCAGCCGGTGCGGCATGACACGCCGGAGACCATTTACGCCGAGCTGGCCGCGCGCTGTAGCGCAGCGGACGATCCGCGCGTGGTGCTGACCTTCCCGGTCGAGCTGCCTGCCAACACCAGTGCCGAGCAGGTCGAGCAGTGGCTGTCGGCCAGCGGTTTTACCAAGGTGCAGGCCGAGCGTGAAGTGGGCACGCCCACCGGCCCGCGCAAGGTGCTGGATGTGGTGGCCGACCGGTTTCGCCTGGGCAACGCAGAGAAGGCCCGGGTCATTGAAGCGATTGAGGTCGCGCTCAAGCGCGGCACCGGGCGCCTCAATGTCTACCGGCTGGTGGATGAGGGTGAGCCCGATCTGTGGCGCTTCTCCACCGGTCTGCATTGCCCCGACAGCGATCTGCGTTACAGCGATCCCATTCCGTCGGCGTTCTCGTTCAACTCTGCCGTGGGCGCATGCGACAGCTGCCGGGGCTTTGGCCGCGTGATCGGCGTGGACTACGGCCTTGTCATCCCCAACGACAAGCTCACGCTGCGCGCCGGAGCGATCAAGACCATCCAGACCCCGGCGTGGAAAGAGGCGCAGGACGACCTCATGCGCCACGCCGAGGCAGCTGGCATCCCGCGCGACACGCCCTGGTACAAGCTGACCGATGACCAGAAGAAATGGGTCATCGGCGGCGCACCCGGCTACAAGGACGGCCAGTGGAGCAAGCAGTGGTACGGCATCAAGCGTTTTTTCGAGTACCTGGAGAGCAAGGCCTACAAGATGCACATCCGCGTGCTCTTGTCCAAGTACCGCAGCTACACGCCATGCCCCACCTGCGCCGGTGCACGCCTCAAGACCGAAAGCCTGCTCTGGCGCATTGGCCGCAAGGAAGATGCCGACGCGGTGCTGGAGCCCGGCAAACGCTTCATGCCCGAAGACGTCCAATGGTCGCGTGAGCAACTCGAAGCGTTGCCCGGCCTGTGCCTGCACGACCTGATGCTGCTGCCCATCGACCGCCTGCGCCAGTTCTTTGCGCGCATGCAATTGCCCGTGGGCGACGATGCCAAGGGCGGCGATGCCCAGGCGCTGAAACTGCTGCACGAAGAAATCACCACGCGCCTGAAATACCTGTGCGATGTGGGCATTGGCTACCTCACGCTCGACCGGCAAAGCCGCACGCTCAGCGGCGGCGAGGTGCAGCGCATCAACCTCACCACCGCGCTCGGCACCAGCCTCGTCAACACGTTGTTCGTGCTGGACGAGCCCAGCATCGGCCTGCACCCGCGCGACATGCACCGCATCACCGAGGCCATGCTGCGCCTGCGCGACGCGGGCAACACCCTGGTGGTGGTGGAGCACGACCCGGCCGTGATGCTGGCGGCCGACCGCATGATCGACATGGGCCCCGGCCCGGGCCGCCTGGGCGGGCAGATCGTGTTTGACGGCACCACCGCTGATTTGCGCAAGGCCGATACGCTGACGGGCGCTTACCTGGGCGGGCGCAAGCAGGTGGGCTTTGGCTTCAAGCGCATGGTCACGGATGCAACGCCGCGCCTCATCCTGGAAGGCGCGCGCGAGCACAACCTGCAGAACGTGTCGGTCGAGTTCCCGCTGCAGAGGCTGGTCACGGTGACGGGTGTCAGCGGCTCGGGCAAATCGAGTCTGATCCAGGACGTGCTGGCGCCCGCGCTCCTGCGCCACTTTGGCAAGGCCACCGACACCCCCGGCGCGCATGACCGTTTGCTGGGCGCTGATCATTTGTCCGACGTGGTGTTTGTGGACCAGTCGCCCATTGGCAAGACGGCCCGCTCCAACCCCGTGAGCTACGTCGGCGCGTGGGACAGCATCCGCGAGCTGTTTGCGGTAGCGCCGCTGTCCAGACAGCGCAGCTACACCTCGGCCAAGTTCAGCTTCAACAGCGGCGACGGGCGCTGCCCCACCTGCGGTGGCTCGGGCTTTGAGCATGTGGAGATGCAGTTTCTGAGCGACGTGTACCTGCGTTGCCCGGACTGCGATGGCAAGCGCTACCGGCCTGAAATTCTGGAAATCACCATCGAACGCGGTGGCCGCAACCTGAACGTGGCCGATGTGCTGGCCCTTACCGTGGCCGAAGCGGCCGACCTGTTCGCGGGCGATCGCGACGTGATCCGCGCGTTGCAGCCCATCGTGGATGTGGGGCTCGAATACGTGGCACTGGGCCAGCCGGTGCCGACCCTGTCCGGCGGCGAGGCCCAGCGTTTGAAGCTGGCCGGTTTTCTGGCCGAGGCGGCACGCAGCGCGTCCAAGTCGCGCCAGGCGGTGGCGCGCAAGGGCACGCTGTTCCTGTTCGACGAGCCGACCACCGGCCTGCACTTTGATGACATCGCCAAGCTCATGCGCGCGCTGCGCAAGCTCATCGACGCTGGCCATTCGCTCATCGTCATCGAGCACAACCTGGACGTGATCCGCGCGAGCGACTGGCTCATCGACCTGGGCCCCGAGGGTGGCTATGCCGGTGGCCTGATCGTGGCCGAGGGTACGCCCGAGGATGTGCGCCAGCACGCCACATCGCACACCGGCCTGGCGCTGAGCGACTACGAACTGACGCTGGGCATCGGCGGGCACTCCGTTCATGAGAAGGCTGCTGCGCTGCGAAAAGAGGAACGCGCAGCGCAGATGAATCTGACGCCAGAAACCAAAAACGCCATACAGATCGTCAACGCCAAGGAACACAACCTCAAAAACCTGAGCGTGGACATTCCGCGCGGCAAGTTCAACGTGGTGACAGGCGTGAGCGGCTCGGGCAAGTCCACGCTGGCGTTCGACATCCTGTTCAATGAGGGCCAGCGCCGTTACCTCGAATCGCTGAACGCCTATGCGCGCTCCATCGTGCAGCCCGCCGGTCGGCCCGAAGTGGATGCGGTGTATGGCATTCCGCCTACCGTCGCCATTGAGCAGCGCCTGTCGCGCGGCGGGCGCAAGTCCACCGTGGGCACCACCACCGAGGTATGGCACTTCTTGCGCCTGCTGTACGTCAAGCTCGGCACGCAGCACTGCACCAAGGACGGCGCGGCCGTGCAGCCGCAGACGCCCGAGAGCATTGCCGCCCAGCTCCTCACCCAGTTCCGCGGCCAGCACATCGGGCTGCTCGCGCCGCTGGTGATGAACCGCAAGGGCGTCTACACCGAGCTGGCCGACTGGGCCCGCCCGCGCGGCTACACGCACCTGCGCGTGGACGGCAACTTCTTGCCTACCACCCATTTCCCGCGGATCGACCGCTTCAAGGAACACACCATCGAGCTGCCTGTGGCCAGCCTCGATGTGTCGCCCGAGAACGAAGCCCAGCTTCGCACCGCGCTGGCCGACGCGCTCACGCACGGCAAGGGCGTGGTGCATGTGCTCAGCAGCATTGGCACGCTGGCGGCAGCCATGCAAAGTGGTGCCGCCACGGCTGGCATCGGCCATCTGCAGGCTTTCTCCACCAAGCGCGCCTGCCCCGTGTGTGCCACCAGCTATGCCGAGCTGGACCCGCGCCTCTTTTCCTACAACAGCAAGCACGGCTGGTGCCCCGACTGCGTGGGCACGGGCGTCAAGCTCACCAAGGACCAGCGCAAGGTATTTGACGACTCGGTGCAGGACGACAAGGAAAAAGGCCGCGAGCAGACCTTTGCCGAGCCCGAGGTGGAAGACCTGGCCGACACCGCCTGCCCCACCTGCAGCGGCACGCGCCTGAACGCCACGGCCCGCGCGGTCAAGTTTGCCGGTGTGGGCATCACTGACATCGCAGCCCTGTCGGTGACGGATGTGCGCCGCTGGATCGAAACCCTGCGCATCGAAGGCGGCATGACCCAACGAGAAGGCGACATCGCCCGTGACCTCGTGCCCGAGATCCAGAGCCGCCTCGAGTTCCTCGAAGAAGTGGGCCTGGGCTACCTCACGCTCGACCGTGGCGCGCCCACGCTCAGCGGTGGGGAGGCGCAGCGCATTCGCCTGGCTGCGCAGCTCGGCAGCAACCTGCAGGGTGTGTGCTACGTGCTGGATGAGCCCACCATCGGCCTGCACGCCCGTGACAACCAGATCTTGCTCAACGCCCTGCACAAGCTGGGCGACAAGGGCAACACGCTGGTGGTGGTGGAGCACGACGAAGACACCATCCGCCGTGCCGACCACATCATCGACATTGGCCCCAGCGCGGGCAAGCGCGGCGGGCGCCTGGTGGCGCAGGGCAGCGTGGCCGACATCACAGGGGCCCCAGATTCGCAAACCGGCCGCTACCTGCTGCACGCCATGAAGCACCCGCTGCAACTGCGCCGCAGCATGGCACCCGGCGAGGTGAGCGCCGAGGCCACGGCCGCCTTCGCCCAGGCCGAGGCGGCAGCGCCCACTGGCCGCCAGAGCGCCGCGGTGAAGAAGCGCGCAGCCCAGGCCGCATCGCTGGCGGCCGACGCATTGACTGAGGCCAAGGAACGCGCCGCCATGCGCTGGCTCACCGTGCACGGCGCGCAGTTGCACAACCTGCAGAACGTGACAGCCACCGTGCCGCTGCACCGTCTGGTGGCGGTGACGGGCGTGAGCGGCTCGGGCAAGTCCACCCTGGCGCGCGATGTGCTGCTGGCCAACGTGCAAGCCTGGGTGCAGCAGCGCAGTACCAAGGCAGGGCGTGATGCCATGGACGCGGGCAAGGCGCCGCCGCTGGTGGGTTGCACGGGCCTGTCGGGCTTCGAGAGCATCGACCGCGTGCTCGAAGTGGACCAGACGCCGATCGGCAAGACGCCGCGCAGCTGCCCCGCCACTTACATCGGCTTCTGGGACACCATCCGCAAGCTGTTTGCCGAAACGCTGGAGGCCAAAGCGCGCGGCTATGCGGCCGGGCGCTTTTCCTTCAACACCGGCGAGGGCCGCTGCCCCAGCTGTGAAGGCGCGGGCGTGCGCACCATCGAGATGAGCTTTTTGCCCGATGTGAAGGTGCCCTGCGAAACCTGCCACGGCGCGCGCTTCAACCCCGAAACGCTGGCCGTGACCTGGCGCGGCAAGAGCATTGGCGACGTGCTGCAGATGGAGGTGGACGAGGCCGTGGGCTTCTTTGCCACCATGCCCAGCATTGCGCACCCGCTGCAGCTCTTGCAGGACGTGGGCCTGGGCTACCTCACGCTGGGCCAGCCGTCACCCACGCTGAGCGGTGGCGAGGCGCAGCGCATCAAGCTCGTGACCGAGCTGACCAAGGTGCGCGACGAGGTCGGCCGCCGGGGCCAGAAGGTGCCGCACACGCTCTACGTGCTGGACGAGCCCACGGTGGGTCTGCACATGGCCGATGTGGACAAGCTCATCCGCGTGCTGCATCGCCTGGTCGATGGAGGCCACAGCGTGATCGTGATCGAGCACGACCTGGACGTGATCGCCGAAGCCGACTGGATTCTGGACCTGGGCCCGGAGGGCGGAGGCTCTGGTGGCCGCATCGTGGCGGCCGCTACGCCCGAAGACGTGGTGGCTGCGGGCACGCACACAGGCAGGGCGCTGGCGCCGGTGCTGGCGCGGTAGGGGCGTTTCGCCGCGGCAGCGTTCCTGCGCGAGCAGATGCGCGACGGTCTGACCTCAACCGTCCGCCGGTGGGGCGGGGCAGTGCGTTGGCGGGGTGGCGCTCACACGGTTGTCGGTGCCGGTCCTACGCACGCCGCAGAAGTTGGAGCACGCGGGGCGAGGAGGGGGCTTCCTAGGATGCGCATGAGGGGTGACGCCACTGCGCAAATCCTCAAGTCCATCTTCTTTTGACCTCTACCTCCACGTCTGCGGACCATCACCATGAAAAACACCTTCAAGACCTGCGCCATCGTGGCAGCCACTTCCGTACTGCTGGTCGCCTGTGGCGGCGGCAATGACGACGATCCGACACCCAGCGAGCAGTCGGGCGTGCTCACCGTGACCAGCGCTTCATCGGAAGGCCTGAACGGCGTGTACGGCAACGGCTCGCTGAATCTGACCGATGTGGACAAGAAAAACCCCGTGGGCTCCACGCCCGAGCTGTGCACTTTCAAGTTCGACGGTGCAGGCAAGGTGGGCTCGTCGGCCACGGCGTTTGGTGACATCCGCTACCGTCCTGACGCAAGTGGCACCTACCAGGTCTTCATGACGTTTGATGGCAAGGAATACGCCAGCGGTGAATCCAACGACACGTCGGTGCTGCGCGACTCCAACCAGATCCGGTTCAGCGGCAAGACGCTGACGGCCAGCGACGGCTCCAACGGCACCCTGCGCGTCACCGGAGTCGTGCCCATGCGCCCGATCCGCCCCGCAGGCTGCTGATCTGCGTCCCCATGTTGCAGCCCGCGTTTGCGGGGCTGCAGCGCACGGGCCATGTGTCTCCGCGAGAATCGCGGGGACCATGGCCCGTTCCGTTTCCAAACCTTCCGCCACGATCTGGTTGCAGCCCCTGGCGCCTGCCAAGCCCGCTGTGGGCGCGCCGTGCAATGGCTGCGGGCTGTGCTGCCTGGCGGAACCGTGCCCGCTGGGCGTGCTTGTCTCGCGGCGGCGCACCGGGGCCTGCGTGGCCCTGCAGTGGAGCGACGCCGAGCAGCGCTACCTGTGCGGCATGGTGGCCGACCCGGGTGGCGTGACAGGATGGAGCCACCCGTGGGCCGTGCGCGCCTTGTCAGCGCTCGCTCACCGATGGATCGCATCTGGCACGGGGTGTGATGCGGATCTGGTCGCACAGGTGCCTGAGTCGTCCGATCAACCGCCCCGTGTATCGTGATTTGCTATCGTATATGTAGCATTGGGGGCAATTGATCAAAGGGCCTGGAGGCGATTTGTGCCTTTTTTCATCCTCGGGGCCTCCCCACCGGGTTCCCGGGCCGGGATGCCAGGCGTTCCCCGGACCGGGCCGACCGGGGCACTGCATTCCGCTGGCAGCCCGCATGCGATGCCACGCCGCGTGCGTCGGAAAGGCGTCGGGCTTTTGCTGTGTGCGGGGCGCTGGGCGATGGCCGCGGCGGTGGCCCGGGGCACCGCGTCCAGCAGGTCAACCGGCGCATGAGCATTCGCCAGGCATGCTCTGCCCGAGACTGCAGGCGCACACGGCGCGCTGATTCGTGCAGCGGGTCCCCAGGCCCCCCTTGAGCGCGGGCGCAGGCGGAAAGTTCTGGCGCCTTCGTGACATTCGCTAGGGGCTTTCCATCATGCTGCATTGCACCCCCTGCGGTTCAATGGAAAGACTTTTTGTCTGAACTCCGAGGAATCCGCCATGCAACGTCGTCACGTCATCCAATGGGGAGCTGCCAGCCTTGCCGCTCCTGCTTTCATGGCCCAGGCCCAGAGCTTTCCCAACAAGCCGATCAAGCTGGTCATTGCCTTCCCGGCGGGCGGGCCCACGGACATCACCATGCGGGCGCTGGCCGACAACGCCAGCAAGATCCTCGGCCAGGCCGTGATCGTGGAAAACAAGCCTGGCGCGGGCGGCACGCTTCCCGCCCAGACGCTGCAGACCTCGCCTGCCGACGGCTACACCCTGGCGCAGATTCCGCTGGGTGTGTTCCGCCTCCCGTACACGACCAAGATCAACTGGGACCCGATCAAGGACATCAGCTACGTGCTGAACGTGACGGGCTACGCCTTTGGCGTGGTGGTGCCCGCCGATTCGCAGCTCAAGACCTGGACCCACTTTGTGGCCTGGGCCAAGGCCAACCCCGGCAAGCTGAGCTATGGCTCCACCGGCACCATGACCAGCCCGCACCTGACCATGGAACTGATTGCCCAGCAACTGGGGCTGGAGCTGCTGCATGTGCCGTACAAGGGCAGTGCCGACCTGATGCAGTCCATTCTGGGTGGGCAGATCATGGCCGCTGCCGACTCCACCGGCTTTGCGCCGCAGGTCGAGGCCGGCAAGCTGCGTGTGCTCAACACCTGGGGCGCCGAGCGCCTGGCCAAGTTCCCCGATGCCCCCACGCTCAAGGAACTGGGCCTGAACCTGGTGCAAAACTCGCCGTTTGGCATTGGTGCGCCCAAGGGCACGCCCACCGCCGTGGTCAAGCGCCTGCACGATGCCTTCAAGCAGGCCATGGAGCAGGAAAGCTACCGCACAGCGCTGGCCCGCTACGACATGGTGCCCATGTACATGAGCACCGCGGCCTACCAGAAGTTTGCACAGGAAACCTTCACCCGCGAGAAGGCGCTGGTGGAAAAGCTGGGGCTGGCCAAGCCGGGCTGACGCAAAGCGCCCCCTGAGCGGCTGTGCCGCTTCCCCCTCTCTCGCTGCGCTGCGCTTGCAGGAGAGGGACGCCCCCAGCGCACGCAAGAGACGCGCTGCCAGAGCAGCTCGGCGGCCCTCGCGCGGGGGCACTGGCCTGAGGCGCGCCCGTGACGACATTCTGCTGATTTGCTGTGGCTCACTGGCGTCGGTGGTCATGCTGCCCGAACTTGCCTGCGGCGTGCACTCTACAAGTGGCCAACGCGTTCCGTGTGATGATCCGCAGCATTGAACGGAACTCACAAACGATATGGCATCCCCCACCGATAGCATCAGCATGGCCCTATTTTGCGACTTTGAAAATGTCGCCCTGGGCGTGCGCGATGCGCAGTACGAAAAGTTTGACATCAAGCCCATCCTGGAGCGCCTGCTGCTCAAGGGCTCCATCGTGGTCAAGAAGGCTTATTGCGACTGGGAGCGCTACAAGGGCTTCAAGGCCACCATGCACGAGGCGAATTTCGAGCTGATCGAAATCCCCCACGTGCGCCAGTCGGGCAAGAATTCGGCCGACATCCGCCTGGTGGTGGATGCGCTGGACCTTTGCTACACCAAGTCGCACGTCAACACCTTTGTGATCATCAGCGGCGACTCCGACTTTTCACCGCTGGTCTCCAAGCTGCGCGAGAACAACAAGCAGGTGATCGGCGTGGGCGTCAAGCAGTCCACGTCTGACCTGCTGATCGCCAATTGCGACGAATTCATCTTCTACGATGACCTGGTGCGTGAAAACCAGCGCGCGCAGGCCCGTCGCCAGAGCCCTGGCAGCAACCCTGCACCCGCGCCACGCCGCAGCCCCGAAGAGGAGCGCAGCCGCAAGGAAACCCAGGATGCGCGCCGCACCCAGGGAGTGGAGCTGGCGGCAGAGACCTTTGAGGCCTTGCTCTCCGAACGGGGTGACACCGGGAAGATCTGGGCGTCCGTCCTCAAGGAGGCCATCAAGCGCCGCAAGCCGGATTTCAGCGAAGGCCGCTACGGCTTTCGCACTTTTGGCAACCTTCTGGAAGAAGCGCAGGCGCGCGGATTGCTGGAGTTCGGGCGCGACGAGAAATCGGGTGCCTACGTGTACCGCAGCCACGGCCTGCCGGCATCCACCCAGGCTGTCGCCGTGCAAGACAACAGCGGTGGCGATCCCCAGCGCGCAGCCCAGGGCGGTGGCGGGGCCACGCGCCACGACTTTCACGCAGTGGCCACCGCGCCTGAGCTCCCGGACGGCAGCGGTGAAGCGCGCGCCGCCAGTTCCTCGCGCGCACGCGGACGTCGCAATGACGCAGGCGGCCGTGGAGACAGCCATGGCGAGGGGCGCGGGGAGACCGGGCGTGCTGCCGCCCAGCGTGAGGGCACCTCATTGCAGCAGGGCGCACTGGAGCGCCCGGCGGGCCGCTACTTCAACCAGCCGTTCACGGCAGAGATGCCGGGAATGAAGGAGGGGCCAGAAGACTCGCGTGGGGGTGACGATGCCGAGTCAGAGGGCCGGACAGCGGCCGAGACGCCACTGATCGAAGCCAGCCCGGTGGCGGATGCTGCCCAGCCTGCCACGGAGGAAACCCCGGTCGCCGGCAGCAAGCGGGGCCGAGGCCGCGTCGGCGAGCCCAGGTCTGCTCTGGTTTCCCGTTCGCGCAGTGCGCGGACCCGGGAGCAACCGGCATCCCTGGTCGAGCCTTTTGCTTTTGTGCCAGACGAGTCGGGAGATGCGCCGACCGTGAGCGAAACGGATCGCGACGGGGCAGCCGCAGCCAGCCCAGCACGCTCGCGCCCCCGTGCCCGCAAGCCGGCAGCGAAGAAAAATCCGACCACGGAGTAGCTTGACGGGGCCTGGACGCGGTAAAGACCAGGTTGCTGACTGCAGGCCGTCCAGCGAAGCATCGGGCTGCGGTGCGCCTTCTGCTTCGCTGCGGCGCGCTGTCACCGGCCCTGCAGCACCGCACGCGCGACTTCAGCGAACCCGGCACCGCGCTCGCCGCGCGCCACGTAGCGTGGCAGGTGCGTGAGCTGCGGCGCGAACCGCGCAATGTTGGCCACGCCCACGCTGTGGGTGAAGTGCTGGAACATGGCCTGGTCGTTGCCCGAGTCGCCTACGAACACCCAGCGGTCCAGCTCCTGCGCGAGGTTGCGGCCCAGCAGTTCGCGCACGATCCAGTTGGCGCCCTGCCATTTGTTGAAGTCGCCAAAGCAGCCGTGGATGTGGATGCTGCTCACCGTGGTCTGCATGCCTGCGTGCTGCAGCACAGCCAGTACCTGTTGCACGGTCTCGGGCGTGTGCCTGGCGAATTCGGCGTAGTCAAACGCGATATCTGTCTCGCGCCCGGCACTGTCGCTGCTCAGCGCGACGCCGGGAGCTTCGGCCGCGACCAGGGCGGCTATCTCGCGCATGCGGGTTTGGTTGGCAAGGCGGGTGTTGGCGTCCTGCTGATAGAGCTTGGTCAGCGGTTGTCCCAGGCCGGGGCTTCGGGCAAATGCGACAGCCCCGTTTTCTGCCACCATGGCATCGACCGGCCACGTCGTACCCTCGGGCCCGGTCATGAAGGGTTCGCACCAGCCAATCGGCCGTCCCGTGATGGGGATGACCATCAGGCCAGCGGCCTTCAGGTCGGCCAGCGCCTGCAGTGCATCGGGCGTGATGGCGCCCTCGGTGGTCAGGGTGTCGTCAATGTCGGTGAAAACGCCCACGAGGTCGCGGCGGGCCTCCGGGGGCCAATGGTTCAGGGCTTGCATGCGGGATGTGGTTATGCTGCGGCTCTTGGGCCAAAGAGCGCCATTGTCCGGGAGATGTTTGTGTTACAGCGTGCAGCCATGATCTTGGTTTTCGTTGGGGTGGGGGGCTGCACCGGGGTTCCTGCCCTGGCCCAGCCGCATGGCGATTCCGTAGCCGTCTGCCAGCGCGCAGCCGACAAGCTGGAACGCCTGGTCCCGGAGTGGCTTGAGCTGGTCGTGGAGTTCAAGGCCGAGTCCAGGAACCGCTCCGTGATGGCCCTGGCCGAAGAGCACCGCCAGGGGCGCGTGAGGGTCAGCTTCCAGCACCACTGCCAGCGCGAGTGGGGCACCCACCAGGCGATCTTCGTGTGCTTCAGCGGGTCCGTCACGGCGCTGGGTCTGGCGTTGTGCATGCAGAAGGACACCAATCCCCATGGGTGGGAGTACCGGCCCTGAGAAGCTGTGCTGAGGCCCTCCCGTGGCGTGGGCGGATCACTGCCGAGCGAACTCGACGATGGCGCGGTAGAACTGGTCAGAGCCGTCCTTGGTGTTGCCGGGAGAAAGCTCCATGCGGTTGACGCCATGTTCTTCGCCGCCCTTGAAGCGCGGCGGAACCACCGTGAAGTAGTACGGGCTCACGAACCTTGCACCGGCCTGCTGGTGGCGCTGCAGCGACCGCAGCGCGACGTCAGGCAGCTTCCACTGCTGGGGGTGGAACTCGGGCGCTCCATAGCCGCGGATACCGTTGGCGGCCAGGTAGCCCGCCATCCAAGCGCTGTCTGTCATCCCGCCATACATGTTCAGGCCGTGGTTCCAGGCGGCGTCACCGCGCAGGGTGTCATCCATGGCGAACAGCTGGGGGTTCCAGGTGCTGTTGGCGCGCGGCACGATCTGGTGCGAGAACAGCCACTTGGCCGGCAGACCCGCAGCAAGCGCCCGGCGGTGAAACTCTGCCAGAAAACTGGCCGCCTGCTGGCTGCGAAAACGGTTCCAGTCGCGTGCCACCGGGTTGTAGTACAGGTCCTGTGGCGGCTGGGGGAGGTCCAGCCAGGCGCGTACGCCGGGCAGTTGTTTGAGCGGGCGCGCGCTGGCCGAGGGTGGTGTGGGCGACCGAGGCGTTTTCTGGTCCCGGCCCATGACGACGAACTCGGTCTGGGCCACTTCGAGCGGACCCTGTGCCGTGTCGGCAATGACCTGCGCACGATACCTTCCAGGCGCAAGGCTGCGGTAGTCCAGTTCGTACCGGAAACCGACATTGGGGTCGGTGATCTCCGGCACGGCACGATACACGTCCAGGCGATTGAACCCGCGGGGCACGTCGGCGAGCGGTTGGCCGTTCAGGTACACCTGCAGCCGGCGCACGGCCCCCTTGGGGTCCCACAGCCATCCTGAAACGGGAAGGTTACCATCCGCATAGGCGTCGTAGTGCTCCGCGTAGCTCGCCAGGGCCTCCTTGCGGATGTCGCGCGACGGCGCTGGCACCTCATTGAAACTGCGCAGGGCGACCATGCCAGTGGCACTGCGGTACTGGTCGATGGTCCGGTACTCCCTGGCAAGCCAGCGGCGGAACTCGGCGATGGACTCCGGGTGGTAGTCCGTCACGCGAACCTCCTGGTGGCGGCCCATGCCGTTTTCAAAGTCTGTGTACAGGTGGTGGAGTTCGCCCGCCAGCGTGACGGCAACGATGCGCTGGCGCACCGGCTGCGGCAGCGCCAGGATGCGCTTCGCCACCGTGTCCAGCGCAGCGAAACGGTAGCGGTTCACCGGCAGTGAGCTGTCGGTGCGAAGGGTGTAGGGCGCGATGCGGTAACCGAAGTAGCCCAGTTGCGGCGCCTTGCCGTCGCGCATGGCCATGAGGTTGCGCGGATCGGCCAGCAGCTCGTCCGTGAGGGGGCCCGTAGTATCGAAGTGGCCTGCAGATAGATAGATCACCACCGGGCGCTGTACGTCGGTGATGAGTCGCATCCAGTTGTCGACCTGCGCCTGGTCCAGCTCCCAGCCCTGAGGCGTGCGTCGGTACAGTGCCAGCAGCTGCAGGGTGACCGTGTAGCCGATCTGCACGGCACCGCGGGGACCGCCCGGCTCCAGGGTGTTCAGCAGTGAATTCAGGGCAGGCGCGGCGTTCTGCTTGCGTTGCTGACAGTAGGCCTGCGCCTGCGCCAGGGTCGCAACCGACTTGTCCTTTTCTGCATCGCTACAGGCGAGCAGTCCCTCCACTGTCGGCGCAATGATGAATGAGGGGATGTCGTGAGAGGGTTTCGGCGGTTTCGCCGGTGGGGCTGCCATTCCCATCCCCTAGCAGAGGTTCGCCTGCAGAAGTTGCCGTGCCAGTTTTGAAAGCTATATCCCCCAAGATGGTACTCAACGGCTCGGTGGGGGCGCTGGCGACATCGTGGTGCAGAAATGCCACGAGGCACTGGATGCCAATCAGGATCGGCAGGGCCGCCAGCATCACCGTACCGCTGGAGGCAGGGGTCCCCGATATGGCGCTTTCGATCCAGCGTGCCAGGCCAAAGATGGAGCCACCTAGCAGCATCAGCACGCCTACCACGCTGTAGATGGTGCCAGGGTTGAAGTCGCGTACCAGATAGCTGTAGACATACCGCCGCCACAACCGTGACGAGTGCTTTGCCAGAAACTCAGGAATCACCTTGCTGACACGGAGGTGCGACTGCTCATCGGCGTAAACCGAGTCCATTGGAATGTCTTTGATCACTGCGCGCACCGTGTTGAGCCGGAACAGCATGTCGGTCTCGAAAAAGTAGCGCCGCTCCAGCTTCTCCAGCGGAAGCTCGTGCAGCACACGGACGTGGATGGCGGTGTAGCCATTGGTCGGGTCCATCACGGACCAGTAGCCGCAACTGAGCTTGGTCACGAACGACAGCATCGCGTTGCCGAACAGGCGTACCGCAGGCATTCCCGTCACCGATTCCGGCCGGTAGAAGCGGTTGCCCTTCGTGTAGTCGGCGCGGCCATTCAGGATGGGCTGGACGAACATCGG
>LNFM01001058.1_pt1 | contig 64138 bp, 62 predicted proteins | sample 596031 | NCBI WGS metagenome assembly LNFM01 (sample SAMN04254537, study PRJNA301005) | activated carbon metagenome | isolation source: dual media filters at the Ann Arbor, Michigan drinking water treatment plant | place: USA: Ann Arbor
CACCCCGGGCAATGCGGCCCGGGGTGCGCGGGGCGGGCGTTACTCCTTGGCGCGCATCCGCACGGCGCCCATGCCATCGATCAGGGCGGCGCCCTGGCTCATCATGGAATTGATGAAGAAGGCGGCGCGGTCACCGTGCCAGCTGACATCGGTGACGATTTCGGACGCGGCGGCATGGCCCACGGCCGTCTTGTGGTAGAAATAGCAGTAGCGCAGCGCACCGATCTTGGTCAGGCCGGAATGCGGCATCCACAGCGCGCCCAGCCACTGCTTGGCCTGCGTCATGCCTTTCCAGGGCAGCGCGTCCTGGCCGACGTAATCCGCATTGGCGAATTCGGGGATGGCCAGCAGCTCGCTCCACTGCTTCCAGCCCACCACCGCGAAGCGGTTGCTGTCGTCGGGCACATCGGCGGCACCGAGCGCCTGGAAGGCGAGCAGCACCTTGGCGCGGGTCAGGCCGTCATTGTCGGTCTCGCCCGGCTCGATGCCCACCGCCTCATTGGTCGAGGCATCGAGCGCCGCGATGATCAGCTCATCGGTCTTGCGGCCGAGCGCGAAGGCGCCGGCATTGGCGACGACGGAGCGTTCATCGACATTGGTCTTCAGCTCGTCGAATTTGTCGATCCAGTCGCCGGCGTAATGGTCCTGCAGGAAGCACTCGACATTGGTGTGGTCGAGATTCATCACCGGCACGATGCCGTTGCGCGACTTGCTGGCGGCGGTGCCGCGGCCGATCTTCTGGAACACCGTGGAGGCGCCCCGGACATCGGATTTGGAGCGCACGGTGGCGCGCAGGCGGCTGCCCTGGCGCTGATACGCCTCCTGGACCTCAACCTGGTACTGCTTGATGAAAGCCTGGTCGATCGAAGTGGACACGGGCTTCTCCTTTGCGTTGTGGCGTTGCGGGGGATGGCCTGCGGCGCGGTTGGCCCTGGGCGGGGCCGCGCTTTCGGCCGGCATCGCGCGCCCGGGGCGCGGGTTGTGCGCGAGCAATGGGGGGTGCCCGCCGGCGCGGAGGGGATGGCGCGCCGACGGGCACCGGGGGCGAGCCCGGTGGAGGGAGGGAGCCCGGGCTCAAGCCCCGCGGCCAGGCGCGACCCGCGCTGCCTGGCCGTCCTGGAGCCGGCGTCTGATCGTCCCTGGGTCGCTGCGGTCCAGGGCACGTCGATCAGCCGCCCGGCAAGGGAGCCGAAACCGCGCGAGCTGGCGCGGTTTCGGGCGCTTCAGCCGCCGACGAGGCGCCGAAAGCCTTCGGTGACCTTCTGCACGAAAGCCGGTTCGCGCTTCTGCCAGTAGCGCGGGTCGCGCATCATCTGGCGCAGCTCGGCCTCGCTGGCGGCGGCGGGCGGTGCGCTGTCACGGGCCATGACCGGTTCCGTGCCCGCCATCATCCGTTCCATCGCCAGCACGCCCTCGAAGGTGGTCGAGAGGGCCTCGAAGACCGGCTTGGGCAGATGCTGGGTGCCCCAGGCGGTGATCTGCCTGGCAATGCGGCGAAAACGCTCCTCGCTGCCGAAATGGGTGACCAGCCGTTCGACCTGGCGCTCCGCCTCATAGGCCTGGGCGGCCTCGCCGATCAGCGGCAGCAGGCGCTGGGCGGCCAGGTCGTAGACGAGCTGGGCCTGGGCCTGGGTGAAGCCGGCCTGGTGCAGGATGGCATTGACCTCGGGGTCGATGCCCAGCCCTGCCGCCTCGCTCACCTCGTAGTCATCGGGCGAGGCGGGGATGCCCATGACGTCGCGCCACATCGCGATTTCCTCGGGCGTGGCCTCGGCCCCGGGGGGGGTGAGCTTCTGGGAGAGCCTCTTCTCCAGCTCGCTGTAGCTTTTCAGCAGCGCGTCCACGCGCATGGCCCCGGTCGCGCTGTCCCAGAATTTCTCGGGCACGTCGCTGGGGCGGGCATTGGCAGGGGCGGCGTTGACGCCGGGGTCGAGAAGGCTGTCGGTCATGGGGGGCTCTCCGGATGCGGGTTGCGGGGTCAGGCGGCGGGGGGGACGAGCGGCACCAGCACCTCGGCGGGCGCGCCCAGGGTTCTGGCGAGCCAGCGCGTGGCGGCCGCGGCATCGACCTGCGCCGCGGCGGTGCCGCCGATCTTCGCGACGGCGTCGAGGAAGAGCAGCGTATTGGCCGCGTCGGCCCGGCCCTGGACGCGGGCCAGCGGGCTTTCGTAGCGCAGCCTGGCGCCCTGGCCGTCGAGCAGCACCGGCGGCACCTCGCCACGGCGGGCCAGGATGGCGAGGCAGCGCGCGATCATCGGCGTCAGCAGCTCGGTCTGCAGCCGGCCATAGGTGGCGCCGAGCAGGCGGGCGGTCTCGGCCGAGCGCTCCAGCACCTCGGTCGCCGTCATCCTGGCATCGCGCGGCGCGTTCAGCCGGTCGGCCAGCAGTGCGGTGCGGATACGGGCACGCAAATCATTCAGCACGAGCTGCGACACGTCGAAATTGCCGGGTGCCGCCAGCGGCGTGAGGCCGGCGCTGCCCGGCGCCTTGGGAATGATGGCGCCCGGGGTGAGCTTGATCGTGGCGGGGTTCAGCACGCCATCATCCTCGGCCTGCCAGATGCCGGTGCAGGCGATGGAGGCGTTCTTCAGCACCAGCTCCACCACACGATTGGCGGTGCGGATATCGGGCAGCGCCTTGCCGACCGGCCCGCGGCCATAGATCTCCCCGGGTGCCTTGAGCCAACGGAAGGCGATGAAGGGGCTCTCGGAAAAACCGCCCTGGGCGAGCAGCATCGGGCTGTCACCCGCCAGAACCGCGGCGTAGCGGGTGCCGTTGCTGTCGGGCCACACCGCCTCGACGACGCGGTGCTGGGTCTGCGCGTCTTCCCGCAGCACCGCGTCGGGCAGTTCGGCGAAGGGGAAGCGGCGCAGGATCTCCTCGGGGCTGTGGCGATCCTCGCGGAAAATGGTGGTGAGGCGGCCCGAGGGGCCTTCCTCAAGCACCGCCGACATCATCGGGATCGCGGTGAAGCGCAGCGCCGAGGCCTCGCCCAGCGGCGCCTCCTCGACCATGATCACGCCCGTGCCGGTGATGACGAGGTCGAGGAAGGCCTGGTGCATCTCGATGGCGAAGTTCGAACGGTCGAAGGCGGTCTGCAGGATCCGGGCGGTGCCCTCCAGCGCATAGGCCATGGCTTGGCCGGCCTCGGTCTCGGCGATCGCCTCGGAGGGGGCGAGGCCGAACCAGCGCGACCAGGGGGGCGTGAGCTCGGCCAGCAGCGAGGCGGCGAGCTGTTCGGCGGCGTCGGCGGCGGTCGCGTCGTAAAGGTCGGCCTGCATGCCGGGGCGCGGCAGGACATGGTCATAGGCGTCGCGCCAGCCGCTCTCATGCGGCTGGCGGCGGGCGAGCGCGCGGCTCTGGCGGACAAGGACATCGCCGGGTGAGATCTCCTGGCTCATGCGGCTATTCTCCCAGCAGCGATTTGCGGGCCAGGCCGAGCGGTGCCGGCTCGAGCACGCCGCGGGCCGAGGTCACGATGGTGCCCTGGATGCCCCGGCGGGCGCGGTTGCGGGTATCGACGCTGACCGCCTCGGTGACCTCGGCCGGCGCCGGGGCGACGGGCTGGGGTGGCGGGGCGGGCGGGTCGATGCGCACCGGCTTCGGCGCTTTGAACAGGCTGCCCATCGGCGTCTCTCTCCTCGGCATCGTGGACGAAAAAAAGGCCAGCACCCGCGTGAGCGGGCCTGGCCTGGAGCAATGGCGGTGGTGCGAAAGCGGGGCTGAACCCGCAGGGATCAATGCGGACGCACTTCGCCCGTTGATGATGGTGTTGTAGACGGCGCTTTCCCAGCTTGTCAAGTTTTTTTTCCTTTTTTCAAGTTGTGCTGAAAGCGCCGCATGCAACCCCCGGGGGGTAAAGGCCAGCGGTGCGGCATGGCCCAGAACAGCCCGGCAAAGGCCCACGCAGTTCATTGGCAGCAATCCGGGCAGGCGGTGGGGTCGCGCGGTGCCGGCCGGAAAAGGCCCAAGCGTTGTCAGGCCGGCGCGGCGGTAGAAGGCCGGCAGGTCGAATGCCGCCGGCACATCGATGCGCGCCAGCACCAGGCAACCCGCGAGCGGGTCGAGCACCAGCCAGCCCGCCTCATCGCGCAAGGCGGCGAAGCAGTGGCGGAAGCCCGGGCGAAGCATGCGCTGCCAGGCCATGTCGGCCCGCCCGCCGAAGACGATCCAGACCTGCTGGCGATCCCCCGCGGCGTGATGCGAGGGGCGAGTCACGGCCGCAGGCTGGTGACCGTTGTGAAGCCGTTTCCGGCCACTATCCCCTTGATTCGAAGGGGCCATTCCAGCCGGCCCAAGGCCTCGCGCCAGATCGCGGCCTCGGCCCGCTCGCTGGGGGCCTGCGGGTTGGGCGCATAACCGCGCTCACCCCAGCGGCGCATCACGCGGGCATGGTTGAGATCGATGCGCCGCTGGCGGTAGAGCCGGTCAAGGCATTTCACCACATCATCCGGCTCGCAAGGGCGCACGGCGCTGCCGCGGCCGGCGACAATGCGCGCGCCATCCTGCCGCGCGATGAGCGCTGCCATGGTCCAGAACCAGGCATCCTCGGCGCTGCGGAACGGTTCGGCCTGGGCGATGGAATGCAGCACGGCGCTGTGCTGTGGGCGGGGGGCGATGGCCATGGGGGGGATGCCTTCCTCTTGCTGGAACGAAACCAGAACTTAAACTTCCGGTTGTATCGAACGCAAGTGGGAAAACGTGCTATTTTCCTATTGCATGCAGAATCAACACCTAGGATAATCCCCCTCATGCGACATGATGACGTCTGGCGGGCGATCGACGCCATCGCCGCTGAAAATGGCCTCTCAGCCTCGGGCCTCGCCCGGCGCTCCGGGCTCGATCCCACCGCCTTCAACCCGTCCAAACGGATCGGGCCGGATGGCCGCGCCCGCTGGCCCTCGACCGAGAGCGTGGCGAAGGTGCTGGCATCGACCGGGACCGGGGTGGACAGCTTCGCGGCGCTGGTCTCCGGCCAGGCGCCGAACATGTCGCGGCCACGCGGCGGTTCCGCCCGGCGCATCCCGCTCATTGGTCTCGCGCAGGCCGGCGGTGATGGCTTCTTCGATGATGCGGGCTTCCCCGTGGGCGGCAGCTGGGATGAGATCTCCGGCCCGGATGTGGCCGATCCCAACGCTTACGCGCTTGAAATTTCAGGCGAGTCGATGGAGCCGGTGTTCCGCGACGGTGACATGGTCATCGTCTCGCCCGCGGCCCCGGTGCGCCGGGGCGACCGGGTGGTGGTCCGCACCAAGCTGGGCGAGGTGATGGCCAAGCAGCTGATCCGCCAGAGTGCCAAGCGGATCGAACTCGCGAGCCTCAACCCGGCCCATCCCAATTACAATTTCGACCTGGCCGAAGTGGCCTGGATTCAGCGGATCGTCTGGGCCAGCCAGTAGGCGCTGGGTGGATGGGCACTGCGATCCGGCGCTGTGTCGATCGGCCCTCAGCCCGCCACACAGGCCGAGGCGACGACCCGGCATGTCGCCGAGGGCTCGCGGCTCTGGCACAGCGCCACGGCTGAACGTTCAGCATCGGCCCGGCTGGCCCCTGTCCCAGCGGCGACGAAGGAGACGCGCTGGGTGGAGCTGTCCCCCGTCGGCAGCAGCCCCAGCACGCGCGTGGCCTGAGCCGCCGCGCCGCAGCCGTCGCTGAACTCGGTCAGCAAACGGCAATTCACCTGGCCGCGGGCCCGGCATTCCGTCTCGGCCCGGACATGGGCCATGGTGCGGTCCGCCAGGCCCTGGCTCACCCCGAACGCGGTGGCCGGGGGCGCCGCGGTATAGATCGCGACCCATCGTTGCGATCCCTGCGGCCGGGCTGTACCCGCGCCCGCAGCAGCCATGGCCGAGGCCCCGGCTGCGGCCGTCGCCATGGCGGCACCGGCCGATGCCATGCGCGCCGCAGGCGGCACGGCGGCGCCCGGCCGGGATGCGGCCGAAGCGCTGGGAGGGGCGGGAATGCCGCGCATCGCCACCTGCGGCCCGCGCCGGTTGGCGGCGCTGAATTCCGCGCCTGCCCGGCACCTTATCAGGCAGGCCTGGATGGCGGGTGGATTGGCGGCGAGGGAGGGCGAAGGCGCGCCGCATTGCGAGAAGCACATCGCCGGCGGCGCGCCACTCGCCATGGCCGCCCCGCCGCCCAGCGTGAACAACATCAGCCAGACCCGAATGGTCATTCCCTGTACCTCTGAACGCAGCTATAGTGGCACAACGTCGTGCCTGGGAAGCCGGTTGCAATGAGTGCGGCTTTATTCGCGCCTAGGTTGCGGTCGGCAGCATCACCAGCGCCTGCAATCCTCCCCCCCGGCGGTTGCGCAGCACCACATCACCGCCATGGGCGCGCAGGATATTGCGGGCGATGGTGAGCCCAAGGCCGCTGCCGCCGGTTTCGCGGTTGCGGCTGCCCTCCAGGCGGCGGAAAGGCAGGAAGGCATTCTCCAGCTCATTGTCCGGAATGCCCAGGCCATTATCCTCAATGCTGATGCGCGCAGCCTCGGCCTCGCTGGCCAGTGTCAGCCTGGCATCGCCGCCATAGGCCAGGGCATTGCTGACGAGATTGGCCAGGGCCCGCTTCAGCGCCGCCGGCCGGCCTTGCGCCCGCAAGCGTTCCGGCCCCGCATAGGCTATCGCATCCGCCTTGTCGGGCGCCGCATCCGCGGCCTCGTCCAGCACGGTCTGGCAGAGTGCCGCCAGATCGAAGGCGACAGAGGGCTCGGTCGCGGCGTCGTCACGCGCGAAGGCCAGCGTGGCATTGATCATCGCCTCCATCTCGCTGAGATCGGACAGCATTTTCCGGCGTTGGTCGTCATCCTCCAGGAATTCCGCCCGCAACCGCAGCCGGGTGATGGGGGTGCGCAGGTCATGGCCGATCGCGGCCAGCATCTGCGTCCGGTCATCGACGAAACGGCGGATGCGGCTGGCCATGGTGTTGAAGGCGCGCGCGGCGGTGGCGGTCTCCGTCGGTCCATCCTCGGGCAGGGGGGGCGCATTGACGTTGCGGCCCAGCGCATCGGCGGCCGCCGCCAGCGCCGCCACCGGGCGGATCATCCGCCGCACGCCCCAGAGGATCAGCGCCACCGCGCAGCAACTCATCGCGATGAAGGCCCAGAGGAAGGTCTCGCTATGCCATGGGCGGGGCGGCGGCGGCTGCACCCGCATGTTCAGCCAGCCGCCATCGATGAAGCGCAGCGACAGCACCAGCCCATCCGGCGGAATGCCGGCCACCAGCACTTCCCTGGGGCGGAACCGCAGAGGACCGAAAGGCGGCGGCGGCCCTGCCAGGCGAAACCGCCGCGCGACCTCCTCATTCACCGGCGGCATGTCCGGCCGCACGGCCGATTGCGCATCATAGCTGGCGGTCAGGCCCGCGGGCAGCTCGACATCGGCCAGGAAGGCCGCCCTGCGGTCCGAGGGCAGGACCACGAGGTTGCGCCACAGCGCGAAGCCGCGGCCGGCGATCTCGCGCGACTGGATGAAGGATTGCAGCTCCACCCGGTCGAGCGCGTGGATGGTCAGCCCCGCAGCCTGCACAATGATCAGGCCTATCAGCAGAAGCGCCGCGGTTCGGCCGGCCAGGCTGCGGGGCCAGAGGGTCACGCCCGCTCGACCGTGGTGGAGAGCACATAGCCGCCGCCGCGCACGGTCTTGATCAGGTTGGGGTTACGGCCATCATCCTCCAGCTTTCGCCGCAGGCGGGACACCGCGACATCGATGGCCCGGTCGAACGGCCCGGCCTGGCGGCCGCGCAGCAGGTCCATCAGCATGTCGCGGGTCAGGATGCGGTTGGGGCGTTCCACCAGCGCGGCCAGCAATTCGTATTCGCCGCCGGTCAGCGGCACCTCGGCGCCATCGGGGTTGAGCAGGCGGCGGCGGCTGGGTTCCAGCGTCCAGCCGGCGAACTGGATCGGCCGGGCATCGGCCTCCAGGGCCGGCCCCTCGCCATTGGTGCGCCGCAGGATGGCGCGAATGCGGGCCAGCAATTCGCGCGGATTGAAGGGCTTTTGCACGTAATCATCGGCGCCGAGCTCCAGGCCGACGATGCGGTCGGTCTCCTCGGCCATCGCGGTCAGCATCAGGATGGGGACGTTGGACTGGCTGCGCAGCCAGCGGGCGAAGTCCAGCCCTGATTCACCTGGCATCATGAGGTCCAGCACCACGATGTGGTAGCGGCCGAGCGGCCAGAGGCGGCGGGCCTCCCGCGCATCGCGCGCGGCACTGACCCGCATCCCCTGCTTTTCGAGAAAGCGGCTGAGCAATTCACGGATCTCGCGGTCGTCATCGACGACGAGGATATGCGGCTGTGCGTCCATGGCTGTTACAATAGGGCAGCAGGGCTGGGTTGCTCAGCGGAAAATCCGCCCCTTCGTTGCGGCGTGTTGCCGCGGCGGCCAGGGTATCACTTTGTTGCATCCGGTTCCCGCGCGGTGAAATCCGGTCTATCGCCGCCCGCATGCGCGCACTCCGACTCTTCACCGAACGTGACCTCCGCCTGGCCGAGATCGAACCGCCGCCGCCGCCAGGCCCCGGCGAGGTCCGGCTTCGTATGCGCGCGGTGGCCTTGAACCATATCGACCTCTGGGGCTTTCGCGGCATGGCCTTCGCCAGGCGCGCACTCCCCATCACCGTGGGGGTGGAGGCGGTGGGCGAGGTCATGGCCTGTGGCGAGGGGGTGGCGTTGCCGCTGGGAGCGCTGATGGTGCCCTATGGCGCCATCACCTGCGGCACCTGCCCGGCCTGCCGCGCCGGGCGGGACAATATGTGCGAGAACATCGCGGGCCTGCGCGGCTTCCATGTCGATGGTTTCGCGCAAGGCGAGACCAACGTACCGGCCAGGCTCTGCGTGCCGGTGCCCGCCGGCGTCACGGCCGAGCATGCCAGCACCGCCGCCGTCACCTATGCCACGGTGCAGCACATGCTCTTCGACAATGCGAAGCTGGAGCCCGGTGAGACCATCGTGATCCATGCCGTGGGGTCGGGCATCGGCACCATCGCGGTGCGGATGGCCAAGGCCATCGGCTGCACCGTCATCGGCACCATCGGCTCCGAAGGCAAGCGCGCGGCGGCTGAGGCGCTGGGGGTGGATCATGTCGTGAATTATTCGACCGAGCGCTTCGAGAGTGTTGCCCGCAAAATCACCGGCAAGCGTGGTGTGGATGTGGTGTTCGAGCATGTCGGCGCCTCGACCTGGGCGGCCTCGCTGCTCTCGCTGCGGATGGGCGGGCGGCTGGTGACCTGCGGCTCGACCAGCGGCGTTTCGGCCGAGACCAACCTGATGATGCTGTTCCAAAGGCAATTGCGGATTTATGGCAGTTTTGGCTCGCCCATCCGCTGCGTGGCCGAGGGGCTGGCGAAGATGGCCGGCGGCATCACGCCGGTGATCGACAGCGTGCTGCCGCTGGAGCGTTTTTCCGAAGGGCTGGCCAGGCTGGAAGAGCGAAAGGTCTTCGGGAAGGTGGTCGTCACGCTGTGAAGGCCTGGGCGGTGCGGGCCGGGGAATGGCTGCTGGCCATGCTGGTGCGCGGCATGTATCTCGTCATGCGTGGCATGGGTTCGCGGCTTGGGCCGGCCATCGGTGCTGCGGTGGCGCGGGGCATCGGGCCGTTCACGCCCACCCAGCGCATCGTGCTCGGCAATCTGCGCTTGGCTTTCCCGGACCGCGACGAGGCCTGGCTCCGGGCCACGGCCAGCGAGGCCTGGGACAATCTCGGCCGCACGGCCTGCGAATACGTCCATCTGTCGGCGATCACGGCCGGGACCACGGCAGACCGGTTGGGCCCCAGGCTGGAATCCGATGCCGAGACCGAGGCGCGCTTTCAGGAATTGCGCGCCGAGGCCCGGCCGGTGCTGGTCTTCGCCGCCCATCTGGCGAATTGGGAGCTTCCGGCGGTGGTGGCCCATGCCATCGACCAGAACGCCGCCATCCTCTACCGCACGCCGAACAACCGCTTCATCGCCGCTGACATCACCGCAATGCGTGAGCCGATCATGGGCCGGCTGATCCCCGCCGGCATCGCGGCACCCATCCGGATGGCCGAGGCGCTGGATGGCGGGCTGAACCTGGGCATGCTGATCGATCAGCGTTTCGGCCGCGGGCCGTTGGTGCCCTTTTTTGGCCGGCCGGTGGCGGCCAATCCCTTCCTGGCGCGGCTGGCCGGGCGCTTCGATGCGCCGGTTTATGGCATGCGGGCCATCCGCTTGCCGCATGGGCGGTTTCGCATTGTCCTGGAGGGGCCTTTCGCCTTGCCGCGTGACGGCAGCGGCAAGGTTGAGGTCATCCAGGCCACAGCCATGCTCAATCAGATCATCGAGGGCTGGGTTCGCGAATATCCCGGGCAATGGCTCTGGATGCACAGGCGCTGGCGCTGAATGCGCGCGCTTCTGGCCTGGTTCGCGATTTCGGCGCTGGCGCTGGCTGTGTCCTACAGCTTCAACAATTCGCCATTTTTCCTCGACTTCGCGATCCAGGCCGATACCCTCTATCCGGCGCTGTTGACCGAGGAACTGCGCGCCGACCCCAGTGCCGCGCTACGCTTCACCCCCTCGCGCATCCCCAGCTTCCTGCCCGACCTGCTGCTGACCGTCACGATTGATCTGCTGACCGGGAGCTGGCGCCTGGCGTTCTGGCTCTATGGAGCCTTGGCCTTCGTGCTGTTGAGCGGCCTGGGCGGTTGGATCGCAGCTGCGATCACCAGGCGCCGGCCCAGTGATTGCGCCCTGACGGTCGCATCGCTGATGGCGGTGCTGCTGCTCGCTGGACTGGGTTTCCACCTCTGGGCCTCTGGTGAGCGGCCGATGGAAGTCTCCGACCCCCATCTGCCAGTGAATCTGCAAACCCTGCTGATGCTGCCGATATGGCATGGTGGCGGCTTCATCATCGGTCTGGCAGTGGTGGCGCTGGCCTGGCGGACGGTGTTCCAGGCATCGCCCCTGTCGCTGCTGATGCTGGCGCTGCTCAGCGCCGTTGCCGCCATGTCCAACACCATCACGGTCGCGCACGCCATCCTGCCGGCGATGATCGCATTGGCTGATTCGGCGCTGCGTCGCGCCGTTGCGCCGGGTGCGGCCCTTGCCGTCTCCGGTTCCTTGGCGTTGGGGGCGGCGAGCGGCTTCTGGCTCGGCGGCCTGACCAGGCGGATGGACCTTCCCGTCACGCCGCCTAGAGGGTGGGGAGAGGCGGCACAGGCCGCCGCAGCCGGCCTTGTGGCGCAGCCGGTGGTGTTGGCGATGCTCGTCGCCGCGCTGCCGATCGGGCTTGCCTTCGTCTGGCCGCGGCGCGCGGGGCGGCTGCTTCCTGACGGCGGGGAGGCGGCCGCCTTGCGGTTCTTCGTCGTCGTGGCGGCCGCGGCCTGCGCGGCGTCACTGTTGATCACCATGGCGCTCTATGCCTCGCCGATGAGCTGGCGCTACGCCATGCCCCTGGCCTGGTGGCCTGTCATCCTGGTGGCTGGTTTTCTGCCGGGGCATCGCCTTTCGCGCATCGCCCCGCTCGCGGCCATGGGCGTGGCGGCGGCCCAGGGCGGCGGCGCTCCGGCGATTATGCAATGGCGCCATCCCGCATTGGTCTGCCTGGACGCTGCCGATCCGCGCACGGATTGGCGTGCCGGCCTTGCGGCCTACTGGCACGCCCGCACCATTGCGGCCTCTAGCGACTGGCGGCGCCAGGTCGAATCAACCGATTTCGGCGAAGGCCGACCGCTGTTCTGGATCGCTGATCCGCGCAGCCATGTGCAGCAGCGCCACGCGGCGCGCGGAACGCCGCCGCCCTACCGCTTCATCGACATGACCGGGCTGGACCCGGATGCCGTCACGCGCATCCATGGGCCGCCCGAGCGCGTGCTGCCTTGTGGCGAAAGGCCGGTCTGGGTGTTCCCGCAGGGCTGGGATCCGGTGGATTGGCTCATCGCCACATCCGACCCGCTGGTGCCTCAGGCGCTGGCCATCGGCCGGCAGGTCTGCCTGGCGCCGGAGCGGCTGTCGTCGGAAGGGCTGGTGCTGGATGTTCCCGCTGGCGCCTGGCGTTTCGCCGCGGCCGGCGCCGCCCGTCTTGGGGTGAGCGACGCGCGCCACGCCATCCCATTGGCGGAGATCGCGGAGATGACCGAGATCACGCTCTCTCGCCCGGCGAGGCTGCGGATCGCCAGACTGGACGCCCTTCCTTTGGCGGAGCTCGCGATTGCACCCGCAGAGGCCGATCTTCGGATCTGCCGGCCCTAGGCTCAAATCGCCCTGACCGTGTCAGGGCGATTTGCGTCCAGGCTTGCTTGGCCCGGCGATTTCCGCCCTGGGTGTCTCCACCCAGGGGGATTGCGGGCTAGCTGCGGTGGATCGGGTCGATCCATTTCACAGCTTCGGGCTTCTCCACCGGCTCGATGTCGAGATTGACCACCACCGCCTCATTGTCGCTGCGCACCAGCACGCAGGCCAGCGTCTCGTCGGTGGAGGCGTTGATCTCCTGATGCGGTACATAGGGCGGCACGAAGATGAAATCGCCGGGGCCGGCTTCTGCCACGAATTCCAGATTCTCACCCCAGCGCATGCGCGCGCGGCCGGAGATGACGTAAATGACACTCTCCAGCGCGCCGTGGTGATGCGCGCCGGTCTTGGCATCGGGGTGGATATGCACCGTGCCGGCCCAGATCTTCTGGGCACCGACACGGGCCAGGTTGATGGCGGCGGCCCGGTTCATGCCGGGGGTCTGCGCCGTGTTCGTATCCAGGCTGTCGCCGGGGATGACGCGCACGCCGCTGTGCTTCCAGCCATCGGCGGGCCGATGGGGAGGGTCGTCGTGGCTGTGGTGGCCATCATGCGGCATGGGTGTGGTCCTTCCCGGGCATCACAGCAGGCCTTTCTCGCGCAGGATGGCCTCGCCGCGGCGAAAGGCCGAGGCCATTTGCGAAGGCGGCATGGCGCCGCTGAACAGGACATGGCCGGCCAGCGCGAAGCTGGGCACGCCGTTGATCCCCATGCGGCGGAAATTGGCATCCTCGGCCAGCACCTCGGCCTCGAACTCGTCCGACAGGAGGAAGGCTTGCGCATCGAGACCCAGCCCCGCGGACAGCTCGACCAGCACCGCCGGGTCGCCGATATCGCGGCCCTCCTGGAAATAGGCCCGGAACATCACCTCGACCAACGCGTTCTGCAGGCCTTGGCCGTCGGCGAATTTCGCCAGCCGGTGGGCGAGTATGGTGTTGGGGGTGCGCTTCTGCTCGTCCAGGCGGAATTCCAGCCCGGCCGCGGCGCCGGCGGCGGTGACCTGCGCGTCCAGCTCCTGCGAGCGCGCGAGGCTGCCGAATTTGCGTGTCCTGTAGGTGGCACGCTCCACGCCCTCGCGCGGCATGTCGGGGTTGAGCTGGTAGGGGTGCCAATGGATATCGGCGTCCCAGCCCAGCTCCGCCAGCGCGGCCGCGAGGTTGGCGCGGCCGATCCAGCACCAGGGGCAGATCGCGTCGGAGACGATGTCGATGCGCATCCGGGTCAAGACGTCGCTCACAGCGGAAATCCTTTCGCATTGATCGCCAGCCCGCCATACAGCGCGAAGCCGCGGGCACGCCAGGCATGAACGGGGTCGTCCTCCGCCAGGAGTGCCAAGGGGCTGGTGCAGCGCGCCCATTGCAGACTGCCCAGAACGATATGGTCGGCGTAGCCGGGCTGTTCACCCCCCAGCCAGGGCTGTTCGCGCAGCACCATCCGCACCGGGTGAATGGCCTTGCGGAAGGCCAGCAGGTCCGCCTCGCGCCCGGCCTGCACCGCTTCCAGGCTCATCCCGAAGCGCTCCTCGCGGCTTTGCCGGAAATAGACGCGGTCCTTCTCATGCAGGCAGTTCCAGACATCGAGCACGATGAGCCGCGCCAGCGCCGGCTGCACCACCGAATCGGCCCAGGCATTGACGAAGCGGGTGGCACTTGGGTTGCCGTGGAACAGGCTTGGCTTGTCCGGGTGGTTTGCCTCCAGCCATTCCGCGATGCGCCAGCTGTCGCTCAGCACCGTCTCGCCATCCACCAGCACCGGCACCATGCCCTGGCCGGAGAAGGCGACGCGGTCCTTTTCGGTGAAGCGCCATGGCGTGCATTCCACTTCCAGGCCCTTGTGGGCGAGTGCCAGCCGGGTGCGCCAGCAATACGGGCTGAAGCGCAGCGACGGGTCGGCACCCGCGAGGTCATAGAGCAATCTCGTCATGTCAGGCCCTGTTGCGTGTTTTGCGTTCCGGCTCCATTTCGCGCAGGTTCGGCGAAATGGGAAAGGGGCTGGGATGCGCACGCAGGTTGGTATTATTGGCGCAGGGCCCGCGGGCCTGCTGCTGGCGCGCCTGCTGGGCCAGGCGGGGATCGACTGCGTGGTGCTGGAGGCGCGCGACCGCGCCTATGTCGAAGGCCGCATCCGCGCCGGGTTGCTGGAACAGGGCAGCGTCGATACGCTGATCGAAGCCGGCGTGGCCGACCGCCTGCATCGCGAGGGCCTGGCGCATGACGGCCTCGAGCTGCGCTTCGAGGGGGAGAATCACCGCATCGACCTCGCCGGCCTGACCGGCAAGCGGGTGACCATCTATGGCCAGCAGGAGGTGGTGAAGGACCTCATCGCCCAGCGCCTGAGCGATGGCCTGCCGCTGATCTTCGAGGCCGAGGATGTGGCGGTGCATGACATCGCCAGCCAGAAGCCGGGCATCACCTGGACCCGCAATGGCCAGGCGCAGCGGCTCGATTGCGACGTGATCGCGGGCTGCGATGGTTTTCATGGCATTTGCCGCCAGGCCATCCCCGCCGAGGCGATCGCCTTTTTCGACCGCATCTACCCCTTCGCCTGGCTGGGCATCCTCGCCGAGGCCCGGCCGGCCAGCCACGAGCTGATCTATGCCCGCCACGCCGATGGCTTCGCGCTCGCCACCATGCGCAGCGAAACGCTGAGCCGGATGTATGTCCAATGCGCGCCCGATGAGGATCTCGGCCAATGGTCGGATGCGCGGATCTGGGATGCGCTGCACAGCCGCCTCGCCCGCACGGGCCTGCCGAGCCAGGTGAATGAAGGCCCGATCATCCAAAAGGGCGTGACCGCCATGCGCAGCTTCGTGGCCGAGCCGATGCGCTTCGGCCGGCTCTTTCTGGCCGGCGATGCCGCCCATATCGTGCCGCCCACGGGCGCGAAGGGCATGAACCTCGCCATCGCCGATGTGCGCATCCTGGCCGCGGCATTGGCCGATTTCTTCGCCGGCCGGGGTGAGGCGCTGATGGATGACTACAGCCGCATCTGCCTGGAAAGGATCTGGAAGGTGCAGCGCTTCTCCTGGTGGATGACGCAGATGCTGCATCGCAGCGACATGCGCGACGCCTTCGAACACCGCGTGCAGACGGCGGAGCTGCGCTACCTCTGCGGCAGCGCCGCCGCCCGCAGCACCCTGGCCGAGAATTACGTCGGCCTGCCCTACGCCGCATGACGAAACCCATGCCATTTGCCCTGGTGCCCCCGGAATGGGAAAAGCTGCCGGGGCCGCGGCGTCGTGCATTGGTCGCCATGGCGGTTTCCCTGGTTGCGGCTGGCTGAAGGGTGGTGTTGGAGTGGCGATGGACATGAATGGCGAAGCCGCGACCACCGGACTTCTCGACCTCCTCGCCCGTCGCCTGGCGCCCGGCATCGCCATTGTGGCCGAGGCTTCTGCCGCCCAGGGCCTGGGCACCCGCTTCCCCGATGCGCGGATCGCGGATCTGGCCGATGCGATGGATGATTCCGGCCTTCTGTCCATCGACCTGCTGCTGTTGCTGGGCGCGGGTGAACCGCTGACGCCTCCATTGCTGCGCCTTCTAGGCCAGGTCCGGCCGGGCGGCGTGATCGTCACGGCCATGCCGGTTGATCTGCGCCGCGGCCTGGCTGGGTCCGCGCTGCGCCGCTTCGGTCCAACCCGCCCCGGGCGGCTTTTTCGGCTGGGTGACATCGCCATCACGCTTCCACCAAGAGGCGTCGATCCCGTCTTGGAGGCCATCGCCGACGCCCTGCCGGGAATTGGGGCCGAGGCGCTGCCCGACGCAGCGGCGCGCTATGACATCATCGTCGAAGGCTTTGCCGACAGGGTGATGCAGGGCAGTGACACGATGCTGCATGGCGCGATCTACAACCGGGATGCCGGCGCGCTGGATTTCGACCAGGGCAGGCCCGAACCGCTGCGGATCGCCGCCCGGCTGTGGCGCCATGGCCAACCCACCACCATCGCCGAGCCGCGTGCGGTGCCCGAGCCGCAGCTTCTGCCGGCGGGCGGACGGGCCCGTTTCAGCCTGCGGCTGCCCACCGCGGACCTGCCGCCTGGGGAATACCCAGTGGTGATCGATCTGGTGCGCGAGGGTGCGCATTGGTTCCAGGACCGCGGCCACCCCGTGATGTCCCTGGTTTTGACCGTCTCCGCGATGCCGGAGGTGGCGAGCCCGGAATGGGGTGAGAGCGTGTCGCCGGCAGCACTTCAGGAGATGGCCATTCTGGGCCAGGTGCTGCGCCAGGCAGACCTGCTGGGAGAGCCGCTGTTCGAGGATATCCGTCGCCACGCGCTGTTGCCGCGCGCTGCGCCCACCGCTGCCGACGAGCCGGACCCCGCGCTGCTGCTGGTGATGAATGAACTGGCCGAGGTGACGCCGGGCTGCCCGGTTCCGATCACCCGCATGATGCTTCACCTGCGCGCAAGCCTGCGCTTGCAGGCGCGCTGGCATCTCCGCACCGCGGAGAACCGGTTCGAATTCCTCTGCTGGTATGTGCGCGAGGCGCCAAGCCATATCGCGGGCGGCAGGGTGCCCGTGCCGGCGCTGCTCAGCGACTTCCTCAATGCCGATGCGCTGCCGGCCTGGGCCCGGCCGATGCGTCTCTCGCAGCTGATGCTGAACCATTGGCGCGACGGCCATCTGGCGCCACGGCTGCTGGACCCTGCGATGGCCGAAGGGCTGATGTTCGAATGGGTCCATGCGGTGATCCCCTGGCACCGCATGGACCCCGCCGTGATGCCGGCCCATGCGATCGAGGCCCTGCAAGCACCTGCCCCCGGGCAGGCCGCGCCGGGCATTGTCTCTGTCTTCACCCATCGCCTGCATGGCGAGAGCGCGGGGTCGCGGGAGCGGCATGACCTGACGACCGCGACCGGTCAGCTGGCCCTGGTCTTCGCCCTTCTGGTCGCCCAGGGTGCCGACCCTTTGCGCCGCCGCCTTCTCGGCCAGGCGGCGCTCCGCCACTTCGCCGGCTGCATCGATGCCGATCCGCAATCCTTGACGCGTATGGAGTTCCTCGTCGCCGCCTGCTGTGGGGTTCTGGGCGGCCTGCCCGGCGAGACGGCGCCGGCCTGGCGCTCGGTGCGGATCCAGCGCTGGTTCGAGAGCGTCGTCTGCCGGGTGAGGCCGGATTTCGCCGCATTCTCCTCGCTGCGGCAACAGGGCGTGGCCAGCGCGGCGGTGCAGCGCGCGCCACGCTGCACGGTGATCGGCATGGTGGACTCACCCACCGGCCTCGGGGTCAATCTTCGGATGACCGCGGGTGCGCTGCGGCGCATCGGCATTCAGCCCGTGCTGCGCGACCTGGGTATCGACCTGCCGGAGGCGCCATCTTCGCCACTGCCCCATGGCACGGCGGAGACGATGATGCAGCGCGATGTGGTGATCATCCACATGAACGCCGATCAGGTGCCGCAGATCCTGGCACTGCCCAATGGCGCTGGCCGCCCCGGCAGCTACCGCATCGGCTTTTTCCTGTGGGAATTGGAGGTGCTGCCGGAATCGCATCGCCTGGCGCTCGATCTCGTCGATGAGATCTGGGTGCCCTCGGCCTATCTGGCGCGGCTCTATGCCGCGGCTTTCGACAAGCCCGTGATCACCATGCGCAAGGGCATCACCCTGCCGCCGGTGACGCAGGGCATGCCGCGGGCGCGGTTCGGGATCGACGAGGCGGCCTTCTGTTTCCTCTGTTCCTTCGATTTCCACTCCTCGGTGGAGCGGAAGAACCCGATGGCCGTTGTGCGGGCGTTTCAGGCGGCGTTTCCGCCCGGTGACGACGCCGTGCGGCTGGTCATCAAATCCACCGATGTCGTGCCCGGACATTGGGGCGATCCGCATGGTCAGTGGCAGGCGATCGAGGAGGCCGCTCGGGCTGACCGGCGCATCCATGTCATTGTCGAGGCCTTGGACTTCCCGGACTATCTCGGGCTGATCGCCGCCTGTGATTGCGTGGTCTCGGCCCATCGGGCCGAGGGTTTTGGCTACCTGCCAGCCTATGGAATGCTCCTCGGCAAGCCCGCGATCGTGACGGATTATTCCGGCACGCAGGAATACTGCGACGAGACGACCGCCTTTCCGGTCCGCGCCACCGCCCGCCCGATGGTGCCGGCGGAGGCAATTTTCCCTGTCGATGGCGCGCATTGGGCCGAGATCGATGAGGCGCATTTGGCGGCGCGCATGGGCGAGGTCATGCGTGATCCGGCCGCTGCCGCCGCCCGCACCGCGGCCGGCCAGGCTTTGCTGCGCCAGGAATTCAGCGAGGCGGCGCTGGCCGCGCGCTATGCCGAGCGGCTGCGGGCCCTGGGCGCGGTCGGTGCCGCCTGGTGACAACGCGGCTGGGCGGCCTTCCGGTTGGCGTCTCGACGCCTATATCCCAGCCATGCTGACGAACGAACCTGCCCTTCGCCTGGGGGCATTCCTCGGGATCCTGGCGCTGCTGCTGCTGGCCGAGCGGCTGTTGCCCTGGCGGGTGGCGCGGCCGCTGGGTGCCCGACGTTGGCTGAGCAATATCGGCCTGCTTGCCATCGGCTCGGTGCTGGTGCGCCTGGTGGTGCCCGCGGCTGCCATGGGGGCGGCTTTCTGGGCCCAGCAGCGCGAGCTCGGGTTGTTTCCGGCATTGGGCCTGCCGCTTTGGGCTGCCATTCCGATCACTGTGGTGCTGCTCGACCTGCTGATCTACTTCCAGCATCGGATGTTTCATGCCGTGCCGGCGCTGTGGCGGCTGCATCGCGTCCACCACGCCGATACCGAGATGGATGCCACCACCGGCCTGCGCTTCCACCCCGTGGAGATCCTGTTCTCCGTCTTCATCAAGATGGGCGCCGCCGTGGCGCTGGGCGCGCCGCCCGAGGGCATCCTGCTGTTCGAAATCCTGCTGAATGCGTCGAGCATGTTTGAGCACGCCGCCATCACCCTGCCGCCCCGGCTGGATGCCGCGCTGCGCCGGGTGATCATCACGCCCAGCCTGCACCGCATCCACCACAGCGAGCGGCGGGAGGAGACCGACAGCAATTTCGGCTTCAACCTCAGCCTCTGGGACCAATGGTTCGGCACTTTGCGGCGCGAGCATCAGGGGGCGCTTCGGCTGGGCATCGGCGCCTATGGCCAGCCGCGCGACCAGCGGCTGGACCAGCTCCTGCTTCAGCCGGTGCGGCCGGACTGAGGCGGATCGGCCACCTCGACTCAAATCGCCCAGACTGTGTCAGGGCGATTTGAGTCGAGCTTTGCTTGGCCCGGCAATTGGCGCTCTGGGTGTTTCCACCCCGAGCGATTGCTGGCTAGGGCATGATGCGTTGAGGCGGAATCGCCGGACACGCTGAATCATCTCTCAGCAATGGCTAGACCATGCGCAGTGAACGCATGTGAACGCAGCATGGTCTAGGGCGGCCAGACGAGGGTGAAGCGCTCGAAGTAGCACTCCAGGTCGTCTCGCATCTCCCAGCCCTCGCGCGCCGCCTGTTCAGCGAAATAGCCGAGATGGTTGGCGAGCCAGACGGCGCGGGAGCGGTCACCCTCGCCCTCATCCCAGGCGAAGGCGTCGTCCACGCTGTTCAGCGGGCCGATGCGGACCTCGGTGGTGCGCCAGACGCCGCGCGGGGTGCCCTGGCCGTCGAGTAGCACGACATGCCCGCCCAGGATGGGCGCCTGCAGCCCCTTCACCGTGTGGTCGCGAACCGGCATGCAGGTGGCACGCTTGATGCCCGCCAGCACGTCGCGGCACATCCAATCCGCCATCGCCGCCCCATGGCCGAAGGCGATGGCATCGTAATCGGTGTCGGTCACGCCGGAGCTGGCGCTGAATCCTGCCCAATAGGCCTCTATCGCCGCGGAATGGGTGGCCATGCCGCGCTCACTCCGCCCGGATATTCAGCTCGCGCACCACGCGGCCGAATTTTTCGAAGTCGCCGCCGTTGAACTGGGTGAGGCGCGCCGGGTCGCCGCCACCGGTCACCACGCCGAGCGCCGCGGTGCGGGTCTCCACATCGGGCAGGCGGATGATTTCATTCATGTGCCGGTTCAGCGTGGCAACCAGTGCGGCGGGCAGGCCGGCCGGGCCGAAGAGGCCCCACCAGGCCGAGATGTCGATGTCGAAGCCGGCCTCAACGAAGGTCGGCACCTCCGGCAGCACGGGCGAGCGGGTGCGCTCACTGACCGCGACCGGCACCAGCGTGCCGGCGCGCAGGTGCTGGAAGACGGCACCCGGTGTGACCCAGCCCAGCTTGATGACGCCGGCCAGAAGATCGTTGATCACCGGGGCGACGCCGCGATAGGCGACCTCGGTGAGGCGCAGGCCAGCGGCGCGGTTGAACATCTCGGCGAAGAGATGCATCGGCGAGCCTGAGCCCGGCGAGCCGTAGTCATTGAGCTGCCCGGCCTGGCCGGCGGCCCGCACATCGGCCAGCGTCTTCAGGCCGGATTGCGCGCTCGCCACCAGCAGCAGCGGCGAGGTGCCGGTCATGATGATCGGCGTGAAATCGGTCACCGGCTGGTAGTTCGCCGCGCGCAGCACATGGGGCACGATCGGGAAGGTGGAGGGGGCGAAGAGCAGCGTGTCGCCATCGGGTGTCGCACGCGCGACATAGATCGACCCCACGCCGCCCGAAGCGCCGGAGCGGTTCTCGATGACCACGGGGCGCGAAATCCGAGGGCTCAGCCGCTCGGCGAAGATGCGGGCCAGCGCGTCGGTATCGCCACCCGCCGGATAGGCCACCACGATGGTGACAGGGCGGCTTTGGGCCAGCGCCACCGGAGCGGAGAGGGTGGCGAGGGCAAGGGTTCGGCGGGAGAGGTTCATCGGTCGGCCTTCTGGGGTGGAGGATTGTCGAGTGCCCGAAGCACGCGCTCGGGCGTCAGCGGGAGTTCGGTGATGCGGATGCCCACCGCGTCATGCAGGGCATTGGCGATGGCGGCGGCGACAGGGAGCATCGCCCCCTCGCCCAGCCCCTTGGCACCGAAGGGGCCTGGGCCATGGCCCTGTTCGATGGTTAGCGTGGTGAAGCGGGCGGGCAGGTCCTCGGCCAGCGGCACGCGGTAATGCAGCGGGTCGCCGTTCAGGAGTTCGCCGGCGGCGTCGTAGCGCATGGTCTCGAACATGGCCTGGGCGTAGCCCATCACCGCCGAGCCTTCGTCCTGGCCGCGGCAGAGCATGGGGTTGATCGCGCGGCCGGCATCGCCCGCGACCGCGAGCTGGGTCACGGCGAATTGGCCGGTGCCGCGGTCCACCTCCACCTCGGCGGCGGCCCAGCCGATTTCCCAATAGACGCATTGCGCTTCGAGCGGCGCGTGATGGTCGGCTTCGGGTTTGAAGAAACCGTCGGCGGTGAATTCGAAGCCGGTGCCGCCGTAATGCCGCATGATCATCGGGCCGAGCGGCAGGCGTTCATTGCCGCGAATGATGTGCCAGTCTTCCAGGCGCAGGGTTTCGGGCGGTGCGCCGGTCTGGGTGGCGGCGAAGGCCAGCACCTGGTCGCGCACAGCGGTGGCCGCGCGGGCCACGGCCTGGCCCATCACCGCGATGCCGGAGGAGGCGTTGGTGCCCTGGTCGAAGGGCGTGTGGTCGGTGTCTATGGGCGCAACCCGCACGCGGCTGGCGCTTGTGCCCAGGATTTCGGCGACGATCTGCGGGATGGCGGTGCGCGCGCCCTGGCCGATCTCCACCGTCCCGCAAGCCAGGAACACGTCGCCGTTGGTGGAGACCTTCACCCGTGCCTGGGCCGGCTTGTTCACGCCGCCGCCATCCTTGAAGCCGATGGCGAAGCCCAGGCCGCGATCGGGGGCGGGGGTGTGGTGGATTGCCGCCAGCACGGTTTGCAGCCCGTCCTCCATGTCGGAATCCACGCCGCTTTCGCCGGGCATGAAGGCCTGGTGCAGCTTCAGCAGGTTCTTTTGCCGGATGGCCAGCGGCGATATCCCCAGGCGCCGCGCGATCATGTCGATCTGGCTCTCGCTGGCCCATGTCGCCTGGGTGCCGCCGAAGCCGCGGAAGGGGCCCGCGGGGGCAGTGTTGGTCATCACGCAGCGGCACAGGCTGTCGATATGCTCCCAGACATAGGGGCCGGGGATGCGGTAGCCGGCTTTCTCCGCGACCAGCGGCGAGGCATCGGAATAGGCGCCGGCGTCGAGCTCGATATGGCTCTGGCGCGCCACCAGGCGGCCGTCGCTCATCACGCCAGTGCGCAGGCGCAGGATGGCGGCGTGCTGGGTGTTGGTGAGGAACCCTTCCTCCAGGCTGAGCGCCAGGCGCACAGGGCGCTCAGCGAGCATGGAGAGCAGCACCGCCGCCGGCTCGGTCTTGCAATTGTTCTTCGAACCGAAGCCGCCGCCGACATAGGGCACCCGCACCGTGATGGCGTTCTCCGGGGTACGAAAAATCCGGGAAAGCTCCTTGCGCAGCGGGAAGGGGTTCTGGTTGGAGGACCAGACCTCGATCCGGCCGTCACGCGCATCGGCGACGGAGACGAAAGGCTCGAGGTGGAAATGCCACATGCGGGAGAAGCGAAATTCATCCTCGAAGACATGGTCGCAGCGGTCGAACACGCTGGCATCACCCATGCGGTAGCCGAATTCGTAGCAGACGTTTTTGGCGGACCTGAGCGCGCCCCGGGCGCCATCGCCATAGGCCGGCACGAAGCCCAAGGGCGCCTCGGGAAAAAGCTCCGGCGCATCTTCGGCCAGCGCGGCCTCGATGCTGGCGACCACCGGCAGGGTCTCGTAGTCAACCTCGATCAGGGCCAGCGCGGCCACGGCCTGCGCCTCGGTTTCGGCGGCGACGGCGGCGATGATGTCGCCGATATGGCGCACCCGGTCGGTCGCCACGATCGGCTGGTCCTTGATGAAATAGCCATAGACCGGCATCAGACCCATGGTCTGACGGAGGGGCAGCACATCGTCGCGCGTCAGCACGGCATGCACCCCGGGGGCGGCGCGGGCGCGGCTGGCATCCACGCGCAAGAGATTTGCATGCGCCTGCGAGGAGCGAAGAAGCTTGGCGTGCAGCATGCCCGGCAGGGTGATGTCGGTGGTGTAGGTGGCGCGGCCGGAAAGCTTTTCGGCGCCATCGGCCCGTGGGATCGACCGGCCGATACTCATGCCGCGCCCCGCATGACGGCGGCGGCCTCCTCGACCGCTTCGATGATCACGGAATAGCCGGTGCAGCGACAGATGTTGGAGGAGAGGTATGCGGCAATATCCGCCCGATCCGGCGCCGGATTTTCTGCCAGCAGCGCCTTGGCCAGCATGAGGAAGCCACCGGTGCAGTAGCCGCATTGGAAGGCGCCGTGCCGGGCAAAGGCTTCCTGCAGGGGGTGGGATTTCAGCCCGGCCACGGTCTCCACCGAACACCCCTCGACCTGCCAGAGGAACATGGCGCAGGAGGCCGCGGGCAGGCCATCCACCAGCACCGTGCAGGCGCCGCAGACCGCGCGCGAACAGGCCATGCGCACGCCCTGCGCGGAAAGACTTTCGCGCAGCGCATGGGCCAGCGGCTCGGTCGGTTCGGCGGTGATGGCGGTGGCGCGGCCATCGAGGATGAAGCGAATGGTTTCAGACGGCATTGAGCGCCTCCATCCCGCGCGCCAGAAGGGTGGCGCCGGCGCGGCGGGCATACCAGTGTGAAATCACGTGGTCGGCGAAGCTTTCGGGCAGTGTTTCCAGCCCGGTGTCGCTGAGCGGCAGGGCCACCGGGCGAAGCCATTCGGTGCCGATGGCGACTGCGCCGCCGCCGTCGTGCCGATGCACCGCCAGGGTCAGTTGCGGCCGCAGCCCACGCATATAGACAAAACGCTGGCCGGGGTGGCGCGGGATGGCGATATGGGTGAGCAGCCCGGCAGCCGCATCGTCCCAGATCTCGGACGGCGCGAAGCTGCCGCCGGTACCGTTCAGCCGCGCGTCCAATGCGGTCAGCAGCAGCGACATCTCATAGCGGGTGTGACGCGCCATGATGTTGCCGCCGATGGTCGCGCGGTGCCTCACGCGGGGATTGGCCAGCATGGCCCAGGCAGCGGCAAAGCCGGGGAGTGCCGCGCGAAGGGCAGGGTGGCGGCTGCCTTGGGCATGGGTGACGAGCGCGCCAATCCTGATTTCGCTCGCGGTGATCTCGATGGCGCGCAGGGCATCCAGCCGTGCCAGGCAGACCAGCAGGGAGGGGGTTTCGCCGGCATTGAAGCGGGCGCAGAGATCGGTGCCGCCCGCCACCGCCATGGCTCCTGGCTCGGCCAGCGCCGCCACCGCCTCGGCCACCGAGGCGGCACGCAGCAGCGCGGCCCGCGGCGCTGTCTGCACCGTGGTGGCGATCAGGCCATGGGCGGTCCTGAACATGCGGATGCTGACTCCCCGGTTGAGGAATGAATGTTCTTATTTGAACTTAGTGTTCAATAATGTGCCAAAACTTGCTTGTCCTTGAGCCCGCCGTCAACCAAAAATTCAGCCGGGCTGCCAATGCGGTGGCGGTGTGCTGCCGATCTGCGCGGTGATCGGGCCATAGGCCTCCGGCCTGCGGTGGGCTGCGAAGTTGAAGATGGTGCTGCGGCCCAATTCGCACATGGCGAGATCGGCATCGACTGTGATCAGTTCGTCACCCCAGGACGTGGCCTGGGCCATGATCTCGCCCTGCGGGTTGACGATGATGGAGTGGCCGAAGAGTTCGTGGCCATCCTCGGTGCCGGCCTTGGCCGTGGCCACGGCGAAGCAGGCGTTCTGGTAAGCCCCGGCGCGGATGGAGAGGTGCGAATGCTCGACGCGCAGGTGGTGCGCCTCGAAGCCGCGATTGTCCATGTTCAGGCTGGGCGTGTTGTAGCCGAGCATGACGATTTCGACCTGCTGCAACCCCATGACCCGCCAGGCCTCGGGCCAGCGGCGGTCATTGCAGATCATCATGCCGATATTGGCCTCGGTATCGCCGAGTGGCGCGCGGGCCACGGGGAAGCCCAGGTCGCCCACTTCGAAGTAGCGCTTCTCAAGGTGTTGCACCTTGCGGATGGGGTCGAAATCGCGATGCCCCGGCAGATGCACTTTTCGATACCTCAGCACCACCTCGCCGCTGGGATGCACGTAGATCGCGGTGTTGTAGTGATGCCCGTCCGGGGTCTTTTCGGCATAGCCGAGGTGGAAGCCGATGCCATACTTCTTCGCCGCCTCGAACAGCGGCGCGGTGGCGTTGGACGGCATGGAGGTCTCGTACCAATGCGCGGCATTGGCGATATCCTCCTCATACCAGCGCGGGAAAAAGGTGGTGAGCGCGAGTTCGGGGAAGACCACGACCTGCACGCCGCGCTGATGCGCCTTCTCCATCAGGCGGAGCATGCGGCCCACGGCGACGTCGCGGCCCTCGGCCTTCTGGATGGGGCCGAGCTGGGCGGCGGCGAGGACGAGTTTTCGGCTCATGGAATGGGCTCCGCGCCGACCTGTTCGACGATGCGACCATAATGCTGCGGGCGGCGATGGAAACCGAAGTCAAAAATCTTCCCAGGCCCACGCCCTTGCAGGCATTTTTCGAAGTTGCACTCGGCGATGATCACCTCGTCGTCCAGGCTCTTTGCCTGGGCGAGGATCATCCCGTTCGGGTCCACGATCACGCTGCCGCCGATCAGCCCCGCGCCATCCTCCACCCCGGCCTTGGCCACCGCGACAGCAAATGTCGCGTTGAAATAGGCATTGGCCTGGGCCGAGAGGATGGAATGGAAGGTGCGGATCTCCAGGTTCTCGGCATCGCCGCCATTCGGGTCATAGGCCGCCGAATTGTAGCCGAGCACCATCAGTTCCATCCCCTGCAGCGCGTAGCACCGCCAGGCCTCGGGCCAGCGGCGGTCATTGCAGATCAGCATGCCCATGATCGGCGAGCCCCATGCCGCGGCACCGCGAAACGCCTGGAAGCCGCCATCGCCATATTCGAAGTAGCGTTTTTCGAGCTGCTGGTAGCGGTTGCCCGGGCGCGGCTCCACCGAGCCGGGCAAATGCACCTTCCGGTACTTCCCCAGAATCGCCCCATCCGGCCCCACGGTGATGGACGTGTTGAAGCGGCGGCCATCCTCGGTGAGTTCGGCATAGCCCAGATAAAAACCCACCCCCAATTCCCGTGCCCGGTCGAAGAGGCGCTGGCAATTCGGGTTGGGCATGGCGCGTTCGTACCAGGTGTCGAGCTCCTGGGTGGTGTCCATCAGCCAGCGCGGGAAGAAGGTGGTCAGCGCGAGTTCGGGAAACACCACCATCTGCGCGCCCTTCATCGCGGCCGCCTCCAGCAGCGTGATCAGCCGGTCGAGCGTTTTTCCGCGCGTGTCGGCACGTTGGATGGGGCCTGTCTGGGCGCCGGCAATGATCAGGGAGCGTGTCATGGCCGAAAGCTGCCCGCCCGCCCCGGTGCTGGCAAGGCTCAGCCGTCGAGTTCCGCCCGCACGCTCTCCACAACGGGGCGGTACCGGGCAATTTCCGCCGCGAGAAACGCGGCGGCACTCTCCGGCGTGCCGGGATCGGCGGGCTCGATGCCGGCATCATCCAGCACAGCGCGGCGCCTCACGCCCAGAACTGCTCGCGATGTTGCCGGGGCACGAACTGCCCGCTGCCTGGCCTGGCCAGAACCGTGGTCCCATCCCAGATCTTCGTGCCGCGCAGCCAGGTGGCGGCCACGCGCGCGCGCATGGCGCGGCCGTGATAGGGCGACCACTTCGCATCCTCGCGGTCCTGGATATCGGCCTCGTCGAAGGTGAAGTCACCACGTTCGAGCACGCAGAGATCGGCATCGAAGCCGACGCGGATCGCGCCCTTCTTCGGATAGAGCCCATGGAACTTCGCAGGCCTTTCGGCGCAGAGCGAGGCCATGAGCGTCATCGGCAGCCCGCGTTCCATCAGCAGCGTGGCCATAAGTGGGGCGAAGCTCTGCATCCCCGTCAGCCCCGCGCCACAGGCAAAAATGTCGCCGTCATAGACCTTCTTGGAGCGGCCCCAGGGCGCGTGGTCGGTGCTGACATAGGCGATCTTGCCGGCGGCGAGGACGCCCCACATCCGCTCCACCTCCTCCGCCGTGCGGAAGGGTGGGTTGCATTTGCCGAAGCCCTGGAGGCGGACAAGGTCATCCTCCGTCATGCAGAGGTATTGGATGCAGACCTCGCCACTGGTCTTGCCCCCCTGGTTGCGAAAGATCTCGGCGAGGTCCAGCCCGCGCGCCAGCGAGGAATGGGCGATATGGACATGCGCGCCGGTTTCCAGCGCCATCTCGAAGATCGCGAGATCGGCCATGGTCTCGCAGAGCGGCGGGCGGGTGCGGGCATGCATGATGGGGTCGGTGCGGCCAGTGGCTTTGGCCGCCGCGATGGCGCCCTCCACAATCTCCTGATCCTCATTGTGGATGCCGACCATCAGGCCGGTTTTGGCAATTTCGTAAAATGCTTCGACCATCGTGGTGTTGTCGATGCGCGGGAAGCGCGTGGCATCATACTCGTAGGTGCTGAGCTTGAAGGAACAGGCCCCGGCCGCGGCAATGCCGGCGATGGCGTCCACGCCATTGTGCTTGGTGATGGTGCCGTAGAGCGCCATGTCGACATGGCTGGTGCGGTTTACCCACTCCACCTTCTCCCGAAAAATGGAGGCATCGGTGGCGGCGCGCGGCACGTCATAGGGCATGTCCACGCAGGTCGTCACACCGCCGGCGGCGGCCGACATCGAGGCGCCCTCGATCCCGGCCCAGCCCACGGCGCTGCCGGTGTGCATGTGCCCATCCACCAGGCCGGGCAGGATCAGCATGCCGGAATGGTCGGTCGTTTCCATGGCCGGCGGTGGCGTGCCCTGGCCGATGGCGGCGATCACCTCGCCACGCAGCGCGACATAGCCGCGCTCCAGCACACCATCGGGCAGCACCAAGTCACCCAGGATCACACGATCGAACTGCATCAAAACCTCATCTTGTTGGGTGGTTATTCCAGGGCTACAGCACAGACGGGCCGATTCACGCCGCTGCCGCGACGTTCGGATATGCCCAGTCAGGCATGAGGAAACGCGCGATGCAATTGCACGAAGTCAAGGTTCATCCCTCCAAGGCGCTGCTGAAGCGCGAGGATCAGCTGGCGTGGAAGATGGCCGGCGTGGCCACCGACAAGGTCGCCGTCCAGAAGGACGTGGTTGAGATGATCATCAACCGCGTCATCGACAACGCCGCCGTCGCCATCGCCTCGGTCAACCGCCGCCCCGTCGTCTCCGCCCGGGGCATGGCACTCGGCCATGGCAAGAAGGCCGGCGGCGCCACCGTCTTCGGCATGTCCACATCGGCCACCGTCAGCCCGGAATGGGCGGCCTGGGCCAATGGCACGGCGGTGCGTGAGCTGGACATGCACGACACCTTCCTCGCCGCCGACTACTCGCACCCCGGCGACAACATCCCGCCGATCCTCGCCGTGGCGCAGGCCATGGGCAAATCGGGCAAGGATTTCCTCCGCGGCGCCGCCACCGGCTATGAGCTGCACATCAACCTGGTCCGGGCGATCTGCCTGCATGAGCATCGCGTCGACCACATTGCCCATCTCTGCCCCGCCTCGGCCGCGGGCATCGGCACGCTGCTCGGCCTGAAGCAGGAGGTGGTGTTCCAGTCCATCCAGCAGGCGCTGCACACCTCCATTTCGTTCCGGCAGAGCCGCAAGGGCGAGATCAGCTCCTGGAAGGCCTATGCCCCCGCCCATGCCGGCAAGCTGGCGATCGAGGCGGTGGATCGCTGCATGCGCGGCGAGGGCGCGCCCAGCCCGATCTATGAGGGCGAGGACAGCGTCATCGCCTGGGTCCTCTCCGGCCGCACCCAGGCGGACAGCAAGGGGCGCGCCACGGTCTACGACCCGATCTATTACCACGTCCCCCTGCCCGCCCCGGGCGAGGCCAAGCGCGCCATCCTGGACAGCTACACCAAGGAGCATTCGGCCGAGTATCAGAGCCAGGCGCTCATCGACCTCGCCTTCCGCATGCGCGAGCAGGTCCCTGACATGGAGGCGATCGAGAAGATCACCATCCACACCAGCCACCACACCCACTACGTCATCGGCACTGGCGCCAATGACCCGCAGAAGATGGACCCGAAGGCGAGTCGCGAGACGCTGGACCATTCCATCATGTACATCTTCGCCGTCGCCCTGCAGGACGGCACCTGGCACCATGTCGACAGCTACGCGCCCAAGCGCGCCGGGCGCCGCGACACTGTGGCGCTCTGGCACAAGATCGAGACTCGCGAGGCGCCGGAATGGACCGAGCGCTACCATTCCAAGGACCCCGACACCCTGGCCTTCGGCGGCCGCGTGGAGATCCTGTTCAAGGATGGCTCGCGCCTGATCGATGAGTTGGGCGTCGCCAATGCCCATCCGCGCGGCGCGCGGCCCTTTGCCCGCGAGCAATATATCCAGAAATTCCGCGGGATGACCGACGGGATTATCACCGCCCGGGAGTCGAACCGCTTCCTGGAGGCGGCGCAAAACCTGGCGAAGCTGCCGGCGGGCGAGCTTGGTCAACTCAACGTGGCGCTGCCCAAGGGCGCGCTCGAAGAGGCCAAGCCGGGCATTTTTTAGCCTGCAATCGCCCTGGGTGGAAACACCCCGGGCGATTGCAGGCTATCCGCTGATGCAAGGCAGGTGCAGCGTGGGCAGCGACGGTGCGCGCGTCTGACCGCCTGTCCGCGCCTGGGGCTGGGCGGCGCCGGGCGGGGCGCGGCGCCGGGCGGACTCTGCGGTGCGGAGAAGCTCCGGACGGAAGCGCGTGGCGGGTTCGGCCTGGAAGGCGAAGCGCAGCAGGCCGGGCTCCGTCGCATCGCCCATGCAGATGATGCGTGGGCCTTCCGGCGCCTGGGTCTCGGCCTCTGACGCCCAGCCGCCGCATGGCAGCGCGGCCAGGGTGAGTGTCATCGCCAGTGCAGTGGTGATCCTGGAACGGGTCATCGCAAGGCTCCTTCGCCAATGTCCCAACGCTACCGCCGTCCTGGTGGATGCATCCAACTCTCGCTGTGTATGACCATCATCCACTTAACCTATGGATGAGGGATGAAGGCCCGATTGCCTGACACGGGCACAGGCGTAGAGTGCGTCGCAGAATCAACGCATCGAGGAATGCCATGAGCGAAGAAGTCGAAGTCCGCAAAGGCCTGGTGGGCGTCTACGCCGATGATTCGTCCGTCTCGAAGGTGATGCCCGAGACCAACAGCCTGACCTATCGCGGCTATGCGGTGCAGGATCTGTGCGAGAATTCGAGCTTTCTCGAGGTCGCCTACCTGCTGTGGAATGGCGAATTGCCCAATGCTGCCGAGCTTGCCGCCTTCCAGGTCGAGGGCCGGGCCCAGCGTGCTCTCTCGCCCGCGCTGCTGCGCGTGCTGCGGGAGTTCCCGAAGGACGCGCATCCGATGGATGCGATCCGCACCGCCGTCTCCTTCCTGGGGATGGAGGATCCGGAGACGGGCGATATCAGCGACGCGGCGCAGCGCCGAAAGGCGATCCGCCTGCTGGCGCGAATCCCCACGGCGGTGGCCGCCACGAACCGGCTGAGCAAGGGGCTGGAGCCCATCGCACCCGACCCTTCGCTGCCCTTCTGCGAGAATTTTTTCCACATGGTCTTCGGCCGCGTGCCGGCCCCGGAAGTCATCAAGGCTTTCGATGTGTCGATGATCCTCTACGCCGAGCACACCTTCAATGCCTCGACCTTCGCGGCGCGCGTTGTGACCTCGACGATGGCCGACCTGCATGGTGCGATCGTGGGCGGCATCGCGGCGCTGAAGGGGCCGCTGCATGGCGGCGCGAATGAGGCGGTGATGCACATGCTCAGCGAGATTCCATCGCCCGATGTCGCGGAGGCCTGGCTGCGCGATCGCTTCGATCACAAGGCGCTGGTGATGGGCTTCGGCCACCGCGTCTACAAGAATGGCGACAGCCGCGTGCCGACGATGAAGAAATACGCCGAGATCATGGCCGATGTGGTGGGCGACCGGCGCTGGATGAACACCTCCGCCGTGCTGGCGCGCGTCATGCTCGAGGAGAAGAAGATCCATCCCAACCTCGATTTTCCCGCCGGCCCCGCTTACTTCCTGATGGGTTTCGACATCCCGATGTTCACGCCCATCTTCGTCTGCTCGCGCATCACCGGATGGGCCGCGCATGTCTTCGAACAAGGTGCGGATAACCGGTTGATCAGGCCTTTGTCGCGTTACACCGGGCTCGAGCAGCGCGATGTCGTGCCGATCGCCGCGCGCTGAATCGCGGGCGCCATGTCGCGCGTGCTGATGCCCGCGCGACTCACCGTGGCGCAAAATGCGGCCACGAATATCGAAAGTGTTTGACAGGCGCGCGTCGCATTCAGATAGCGTGATTCCACACGCGTGGTTGACGTGCGATTCGCGCGAATGCGGATTGGTTTTCACGGCAGCGACGCGCGATGAAGAGGGAATAGCGCAGCCATGTCGGGCGTGATGACGGCAGACCTTTGTCAGCATCGACAATGCGGCGCGGCGGCGGAACACATCGTCGCCATCACCGCGATGCCTCGACCCCAAGCAACAATGCCCAGCATCCCTGGTGCGGCTTCGGACCATCTGTTCATCGCGGCGATTGCTGCGTCGTGACCGATGGATACCTCACCCGCGCCCGTTCACTGCCGCGGCACGAGGCTGCCGCACTGCACTCGCCTCAAGACACGCATCCCATCAAGGAGAACCGTTCGTGACCGATGACACCAATCCCGCACCCCGCGCCCAAGCGATGGCCGTGGCCGCCCCGAAGCGCGCCGCCAAGCCTGCCACCGCCCGGTCGCGCGTTGCTGCTGCCAAGCCCGTCGCCAAGGCTGCCGCGGTGAAGGCGCCGGCCGCCAAGGCTGCTGCGCCGAAGAAGGCCGCGGCACCGAAGAAGGCAGCGCCCGCCGCCGCCAAGGCCGCGCCGGCCGCGAAGAAGCCGGCTGCCAAGGCGGCAGCGCCGAAGAAGGCCGCGGCGAAGGCCGCCCCCGCCAAGGCGGCGCCCGTGAAGGCTGCGCCCGCCAAGGCCGCCCCTGCGAAGGCCGCGCCCGCCAAGGCTGCCTCTGCGAAGGCCGCGCCTGCCAAGGCCGAGCCCGCCAAGAAGGCCGCGCCTGTCGCCGCCAAGGCCGCGCCCGCTGCCAAGAAGCCGGCGGCCAAGGCCTCGGCACCGAAAAAAGCCGCGGCCAAGACCGCTGCCGCGCCGGCCAAGGCACCGGCTGCGAAGAAGCCCGCCGCGCCGAAGAAGGCCGCCAAGACTGCCGCGCCGGTTGGCGACGGCAGCGCGAGCTGACACCCACGACCGATGTCGATGTGAAGAGGCGCCGCCCCGCGAGGGTCGGCGCCTTTTTCGTTCAGCGCGGGAGCGAAGCGCCGGCCAGCCAGGCCTTGCCATCGGCATAGAGCCGCTCGACTTCCGGCCCCTTCAGCCCTGGCATGTCGCGCTTCACCGCATAGCCGATCCGGGTCTGGAGATAGGCGAGGTGGCGATAGCCTTCGGGGAATTGCGCGAGCAGCGCGGCATCCAGCGACAGAACCGCATCGGGGGCCAGCGGGTCCATCCGATCCTTCTCGTAGATCGGCTGGCGCAGCAGTACCTTCCACGCGCCGTCGTGCCGCGCCACGAAGTCGTAGAAACGCCCCGTGCAGACGACATCGACCATCACGCCATCGACCTCGGCGCGCTGGCTGATCGTCATCTTGGTCTGGGAGATTGCGCGGTCACCCACGATCTCGCTGCTGTGGCCGCCCAGGAAATGCAGGATGGACACGCCCCGGTTCCAGCCGGCGATCGAGGCCTCGATGAATTCGGCGGCGGTGCCCTGTTTCCAGGTCGCCATCATCCGCCCCTCGGGGTGCCAGCAGGTGGCGAAGCGCGCCCAGTCGCCGGCATCGCGCCACACCGCCCAGTTCTCGATGAGCTGGCGGATTGCGAGGGCGTCATTCACAGGGCGGCGTCCCACTTGCCATTAAAGAGCATGGTCTCGGGCGCGCGGCGGGTCCGCGGCGCGGCCTCACGCTCGGCCAGCTTTTCCGGCAGCATGCCGGCGGGGCCGGGGAAGCCCAGGGTGAAGGCGGTCACCGGCGCATGCGTCTCCGGGATGGCGAGTGCCGCGCGGGCGGCGGCGCCGTCGAAGCCCGCCATGCCGTGCATCTGCATGCCGCGCGCCGAGGCCTCGATCGCCATCGTCGCGGTGGCCGCGCCCACATCGTGCCAGGCGTGCTTGTTGGGCTCGCCATTATGGGCGAATTTTTCCCGCGCGACGGAGTAGAGCAGCACCGGCGCCGCCGCGGCCCAGACCTGGTTGAAAGGCAAAAGCGTGGCCAGCATCGCGGCATGCTCGGGCGTGCCGTGCCGCGCCACCACGAAGACCCAGGGCTGGTCGTTGAAGCAGGAGGAGGCCCAGCGGCCGGCTTCGAGCACGGCCAGCAGCGCCTCGTCGGTGACCGCGGTATCGGCATAGGCCCGCGGCGACCAGCGATTGGCGATGGCGGGCAGCAGCGTGTGGCTGGTGGGCGCTGGGCGGGGGTCGGTCATCGCGGGCTCCTCGGTGTGAGAGGAGCGGCGTGCCAGCGCCTCCGCGCCGCGTCAACCGAAGCTGGTCAGGAGATCCTCGACCTGGGCCGGGGTGAGCGCGCGAGCGTTCAGGCCGCGCAGCATGAGGGCGAGGCGGGCGGCCTCCTCCAGCTCCTCGGCCGCGGCCACCGCGTCGGTCAATGTCGCACCGCTCACCACCGGGCCGTGATTGGCCAGCAGCACCGCGCGGGCGCTCTTGGCGGCCTGGTGGATGCCCTCCTCCATCGCCGCATCGCCGGGGCGGTGATAGGGCAGCACGGGCAGCAGGCGGCCCACACGCATGACGAAATAGGGCGTGAGAGGGGGGATCGGCGCCGTCTCGCCCACCTCGGCCAGGCAGGCGATGGCGGTGGCGTGGGTGGAGTGCAGGTGCACCACCGCCCCTGCCTCGGGCCGCGCGGTCAGCACGGCGCGATGCATGAAGACCTCCTTCGAGGGTTTGTGGCCCGCGATGTGGGTCCAGCCAGCATCGAGCTTGCTGATGCCAGCCGCATCCAGCCGGCCGAGCGAGGAATTGGTCGGCGTGATCAGATAGCCATCGGGCAGGCGGACAGAGATATTGCCCGCACTCCCGACCGAAAAGCCGCGGGCGAAAAGGCTGGCGCCGAGTTCCACGAGGAGCTCGCGGATCGCCTGCTCATTCATGGGAAAACGCCTTCACGAAGAAATCCCGGGCACCGAAATTGCCGCTCTTGAGGGCGAGATGCAGGGGGGCGCCCGTGCCTTCCGCGAAAGTCCAGGGCACGCCAGGGTCGATCTCCTCGCCGATGCGCAAGGAGCGCACGCCGAGCGCCTGCACCACGGCGCCTGAGGTCTCGCCGCCCGCCACCAGCAGGCGTCGCACGCCGCGCGCGACCAGCGCCTCGGCCACCGCGGCCAGCGCCGTCTCCACCAGCAGGCCGGCGGCGTCGCGCCCGAGCTTTGCCTGCAATGCCGCGACCTTTTCCGGCGGGGCGGAGGCGGCGATCAGGATGGGCGCCGCGCCGATTTTCCCCTCCATCCAGGCAACGGCCTGGGCGGCCAGGGCGGCCGCGTCGGGCGTGGTCAGCGCGTCCAGTTCCAGGGTCGGCATATGCTCGCGCGCGAGGCCGATCTGGCCCAGCGTGGCGCGCGAGCAACTGCCCGCCAGCACCGCGGCGAAGCCGCTCTGCGCTGGCAGCGCGGCGGCATCGCTGCGCGCCGGCAGCAGCCCCGCGCGGCGAAAATTCTCGGGCAGCCCCATCGCCACGCCGCTGCCGCCGGTGATCAGCGGATGCAGCGCCGCCGCCTCGCCGATATCGAGCAGGTGCTGGTCGGTGATCGCGTCGATGATGGCGTAGTGCTTGCCCCATTCGCGCAGCTTGCCCATTTCGGCGCGGATGGCGCCGGCGCCGCGATCGACCACCGTGAAGGGCACCAGCCCCACGCCATGGCGGGTCTGCGCCGCCAGCACCCGCACCAGATTGGCGTCGGTCATGGGGGTGAGGGGGTGGTTCTCCATGCCGCTCTCGCTGAGCAGCGCGCCGCCCACGAAGAGATGGCCCTGATAGATCGTGCGGCCATTGGTCGGGAAGGCGGGGCAGGCCAGCGCGAAGCCGGCATCCAGGCGCTTCATCAGCGCATCCGCCACGGGGCCGATATTGCCGGCGGGCGTGCTGTCGAAGGTGGAGCAGTATTTCCAGAAGATCTGCTTCGCACCGGCCGCAAGCAGCGCGTCGCAGGCGGCGAGAGACCAGGCGATGGCATCCGCCACCGGTGCCGTGCGCGATTTCAGCGCCACCACCACGGCATCCGCCTCGGGCATCGGGCCCTCGGGCACGCCGATGACCTGAACAGTGCGCATGCCCGCGCGCACCAGTGTGGCGGCGAGGTCGGTCGCGCCGGTGAAATCGTCGGCGATGCAGCCCAGCAGCATGGTTATTCTCCCTGTCGTCGGAGTATGCCCCATTGCCGCGGCGCGATCATCCGGGCGCGGGGAGAAAACCTTGATGCCCGGCTCAGCGAAGCAGCGGCATGATCGCCATCAGCAGGCCGATCAGGATGGGCTGGTGCAGCAGGTAGATCGCCAGGCTGTGCCGCCCGGCCCAGGCCAGGGCGCTGGCGGGCCGGCCCGAAGCCTTCCAGCGCCAGAGCGGCCCGCCCTGATCCTGCAGCAGCCAGCGCCCAACCAGCATCCCGCCGAGCACGACGCCGAACCAGGGGAAGAGCGGGATATAGTCTGCGCTGGGCGGCACCTTGGTGGCGAGGCCGAGGAAGAGCCAGGCCGGCGCGTTGAAGGCGGGGTCGCGCAACAGCTCCCCGCCGACGAGCATGAGGAGCGCCAGCGGCGCGAGAAGCCACGCGGGCGCGCGCAGCAGGGGCAGGGTGAGGATCGCAGCCAGCGCCATGCAGTGCAGGATGCCGAAGAAGATGAAGCCCGCAGGGTCAAACCACCAGCTCGCGAGGCTGACCAAGGCCGCGGCGGTGGCAATGCGGGCGAGCCGCGTCAGGAACGGGCGCGGCCGCAGACCGTCGCGGGCGGCCAGGGTGAGGCCCACCCCAGACAAGGCCAGGAAGCTGCCCGCCACCAGCTTCGCGAAGCTCTGCCAGCCTGGATCGGCCGCCACATCCACCGCGATCAGGCCAAAGACGCTGAGGTCCCAGGCGAGGTGAAAGCAGGCCATCCCGCAGAGGGCCACCCCGCGCGCCACGTCGATGGCGGGCAGCCGGGCCGGGGGTGGCGTGGGTTCGGGCATGGCGTGCCTGTCGGATGGGGCTGCGAGCCTACCGCACGCCCTCCGGCTTGAAATCCCGCTCCAGCTTCTGGCTGTATTTGCTCATCGCGAAGCACAGCAGGAAATAGACTCCGGCAGCGAAGAGATAGGCCTCGGTCGCAAAGCCCAGCCAGTTCGAATCGCCCAGTGCCGCGCGCAGCGTCGTGAAGAAGTCGAAGACGCCGATCACCACCACCAATGTGGTGTCCTTGAACAGTCCGATGAAGGTGTTGACCTGGCTGGGGATGGTGATGGTCAGGGCCTGCGGCAGGATGATCAGCCGCATCTTCTGCCAGTAGCTCAGCCCCAGCGCCTCGGCGGCCTCGTACTGGCCGCGCGGCATGGCCTGGAGGCCGCCGCGGATCACCTCGGCCATATAGGCCGCGGTGAAGAGGGTATAGGCGACCAGCACCCGGGCCAGGCGGTCCAGCGTGACACCATCGGGCAGGAACAGCGGCAGCATGATCGCGGCCATGAACAGGAGCGAGATCAGCGGAACGCCGCGCACCACCTCGATGACGACCGTTGCGAACCAGCGCACCAGCGTCAGCTTCGAGCGCCGGCCCAGCGCCAGGATGATCGCCAGCGGATAACCCAGCGACACACCATAGACAGCGATGATGCCGGTAATCGTCAGCCCGCCCCATTGCCTGGTCGCCACCGGCACAAGGCCGAAGACGCCGCCGGCCATCAGTGCCAACATCACAGCGGCGGCCAGCCCCCAGGCCAGCAACAGATAGACATTCCAGAACCGCCGCTGCGTGGTGGCCAGCACCATCGCCACCAGGATGGCCAGCATCAGGGCAGGACGCCAACGCTCCTCATAGGGGTAGAGGCCGAAGATCGAGAACCAGAATTTCTCCCGGATGAAGGCCCAGCAGGCGCCGCCATTGGCGCGGCAGGTCTGGGCATTGCCGTTCCACGTCGCATCGATCACCGCCCATTGCACGAAAGGCGGCACCGCCCAGGCCAGCAGCGCCAGGCAGGCCAGCGAGGTGATGATGTTGAACGGCCCGGTGAAGCAGGCGCGCAGGAATTGTGCCATGCCTCAGCGCTCCTTCAGCGCGACCGCGCTGTTGTAAAAATTCATCGCCAGCGAGGTGGCCAGGCTGATGATGAGATAGACCGCCATGAACAGCGCGATCACCTCGATCGCCTGCCCGGTCTGGTTGATCGAGGTATTGGCGATCGAGACCAGGTCGGGATAGCCGATCACCAGCGCCAGCGAGGAATTTTTCGTGAGGTTCAGGTACTGCGAGGTCAGCGGCGGGATGATGACCCGCATCGCCTGCGGCAGGATGACCAGGCGCATGATGCGCCCCGGTGCCAGGCCCAGCGCCCGCGCCGCCTCCCATTGTCCCTTGGAGACGGCCTCAATGCCGCTGCGCACGATCTCGGCGATGAAGGCGGCGGTGTAGAGCACGAGGCCGATCAGGAGCGCGAAGAATTCCGGGCTGAGGCTGAGGCCACCCTCGAAATTGAAGCCGGTGAGTTCGGGCCATTCCACCCGCGGCCAGCCCAGCGACACCACCGAAAGCCCGGGCAGGCCGAGCAGCAGGGCCATGCCCGGCAGGATCGTGGGTCGGCGCTCTCCGGTGGCCATCTGGCGGGCATGCTCCCGCCGCAGCAGCAGCCACCAGCCGACCAGGGCGGCCAGGATGGCGGCAAGGAACCAGTAAAGCGCCGGCTCGGCCAGCAGGCCAGGGATCCTGACCCCGCGCTGGCTGAGGAAGACGCCGGGCAGCGGGTGCAGCGCGTTGCGCACGGCGGGCAGTTGCAGGACCAGCGCCTGCCAGAACACCAGTTGCAGCACCAGCGGCGTGTTGCGGATCACCTCGATATAGCCGCCGGTCAGCATCCGCAGCAGAGGATTGGCGGAAAGCCGGGCGAGGCCGAGGAAGACGCCGAGAATGGTGGCGAGGATGATGCCAACGACCGCCACGCGCAGCGTGTTGGTGATGCCCACCATCAGCGCGCGGGCATAGGTATCCTGAGAGGTATAGGGGATGACCGATTCACCGATCGGGATGCCCGCGGTGCGGTCGAGGAAGCCGAAGCCGAATTGCAGGCCGCGCGCGGCCATGTTGCGCTCGGCATTGCCGATCAGCCACCAGCCGATCGTCAGCACCACGGCCAGCAGAAGCGCCTGCCAGAAGATGCCGCGCCAGGTGATGCCCGGCGGCAGGGAGAGAGGATTGCTCATGCGCTGGCCCTGCAAAAAGAATGCCGGCGGAGGGAGGCCCCCCGCCGGCAGGGTTCCGGGTCCGTGCGGCTCAGCGCGCGGGCGGTGCGTAGAGCAGGCCGCCCTGCGTCCAGATCTGGTTCTGGCCGCGCTCCAACGCCAGCGGCGTGCTGGGCCCGAGGTGGCGGTTGTAGATCTCGCCGTAGTTGCCGAAGGTCCGGATGATCACCCGTGCATAATCGGCCCGCGCGGCGGAAATGCTCTCGCCCATATTGCCCTCGACGCCGAGGAAGCGGCGGACCAGCGGGTTGGTGCTCGACGTCGCGGTCTGCTCGACATTGGCGGCGGTGATGCCGAGTTCCTCGGCCTCGATCAGCGCGAAGACGGTCCAGGCGACGATGTTGGTCAGCTCCTCGTCACCCTGGCGGACGACCGGGCCGAGCGGCTCCTTGGAAATGCGCTCGGGCAGGATGACGTGGTCGGCGGGCCGGGTCAGCAAAGTGCGCTGCGCGGCAAGTGCGGCAAAATCATTGGTGAAGACGTCGCAACGGCCGGCGTCATAGGCGCGACGCAGCTCCTCAAGGTCGGCGATGACCACCGGGGTGAAGCGCAGGTTGAACTGGCGGAAGAAGTCGTTGAGGTTCAGCTCCGTCGTCGTGCCGGGCTGTACGCAGACCGTGGCGCCGTTGAGCTGGCGGGCCGAGGTCACGTTCAGGCGGCGCGGCACCATCACAGACTGGCCGTCATAGAAGACGATGGCGGGGAAGTTGAAGCGGTTGACGTTGGAATCGCGCGTCAGCGTCCAGGTCGTGTTGTTGGAGAGGATGTCGACCTCGCCCGCCGCCAGCGCCGGGAAGCGGCTCTGCGAGGTGACGGGCACGAACTCGACCTTGGTCGGATCGTTGAAAATGGTGATCGCCACCGCGCGGCAGATTTCCACGTTGAAGCCCTGCCAGCGGCCCTGGCTGTCGGGCACGCCGAAGCCGGGGTTGGAGGGGCCCTGGACGCCGCAGCGGATGGTGCCCCGCGACCGGATCTGGTCGAGATCGCGGCCGGCCAGTGCTTCGGCCGGGCCAAAGGTGATGAATGCCGCGGCGGCCGCGGCAAGCAGTTTGAATTTCATGTTGTGTCCCTTCATGTCCCAGAGGCGCCGGTTGGCCCGGAATTGCCCTGGAGAGCAGATGCCGTGACGGGGCGGACATTGCAAGAAGGTTATCTCTCCCGGCGGCACAACCCACCCCGCCGCTGCTTAAGCCCTGGGCAGGGGCAGCGATTTCAGATCGCTGGCGCGGCGAAGAGCTTGTCGTTCAGGCCATGCCGACTCTCGTGGGTCGAGGACTACGGGTCCGCCAGGCGGGCGCCCGCTGGACAAGTGCGGGTGACATGATGGCGACGGCACCCAGCGCCGGGCGGCGGGTGAGCCTGGTCATTATTCCTCCAGCGCCGGTTGATCCGGCCGTGATCCAGGCGGAACCTGGATCACGGCTGAGGCCAGGCGCGGGTGTCGGTCCGGCGCGCCAGGCCGCCGAGCCGGCTGCGCAGGAAATCGATGGTCACGCGGATCCGGGCCGGCATGTGCTCGCGGCTGGCGAAGAGCAGCCAGGCGGCGGTGTCGAAGCTGGTCGCGGTGACGTGATGATCGGGGAACAGATCGATCAGCCGGCCGTCCGCCAGCGCGTCATCGATCAACCAGTCCGCCAGCAGGGCGGGGCCGCAGCCATCCAGCGCGGCGTGGCGCAGCAGCGTGGCGTTGCTGCTGATGACGTCGCCCCGCACGAAGACCGGCTCGATGCGTCGCTCGCGGCGGAACATCCAGCGCGTGCGGAAGGCCGGAACGGCCGAGACCACGCAACCACGCTGCGCCAGGTCGCCAGGAAGGCCCGGGCGACCAAAGCGGGCGAGATGGCCGGGGCTGGCGACCACCCGGTATCGGGTCGGAAACAGCCTGACGCCGACCACGTCGGCGCGATAGCTCGGCGCGAGCCGCAGGGCGATGTCAATTCTCTCGGCGACCAGGTCGATATTCGCGTCGGTCAGCACGCATTCCAGGCGCAGCCCCGGATGGGCGTCGCGCAACGCCGGCAGCAGCGGCGCCAGCAGCCGCTCACCGAAGGCGGCCGAGGCGGTAAGCCGCACGGTGCCTGACGGCTGATCGGACGAACTGCTCACCGCTTCCCCGGCCCCCTCGATGGCCTCGACGGCGGGGGTGATGGCCGCGACATAGCGCTCGCCCGCCTCGGTCAGCGCCATCGCCCGGGTCGTGCGCTGCAGCAGCCGCACGCCCAGACTGGCCTCCAGCGCCGCGATGGGGCGGGAGATGGAGGAGGGTTCGACACCGCGTTCGCGCGCCACCGCGGCGAAGCTTCCGGCCTCTGAAACCTCCAGCAGCATGCGAAGCGTGGCGATGTCCATTCATGCGCAGAATGCAATGCCATGGCCGTCAGGTCATCCTGTTTTCGTCCCGGCCGATTGCCTAAGCCGGCGCTTTCGGAAGGAGAGAGGACATGCAGCATATTGATTTGCGGGGTCAGGTCGCGCTGGTCACGGGGGCAAGCCGCGGCATCGGGGCGGCCGTCGCGCGCCGTCTGGCGGCGGCCGGCGCGCGGGTTGTTGTCTCAGCCCGGCGGGCGGAGGCGGCCGAGGCCGTCGCTCTGGCGCTGGGCGGCGGACCCGACATCCTGGCCACTCCCTGCGACGTGACCCGCTACGACGAGGTAGCCGAGGCGGTGGGACGGGCGGTAGGGGCTTTCGGCCGGCTCGACATTTTGGTGAACAACGCCGGCCTGATCGAGCCGATCGCGCGTCTCGCCGAGTCCGACCCGATACAGTGGGGCGGCGTCATCGATGCCAATCTCAAGGGCGCCTATCACGGCATCCGCGCCGCGCTGCCGGTGATGCTGACGCAGGGCGCGGGCAGCATCGTCACCATCAGCTCCGGTGCCGCCACCAGCGCGCTGGAGGGTTGGAGTCATTATTGTGCCTCGAAGGCGGCCGCGCTGATGCTGACGCGCTGCGCCGACAAGGAGTATCGGGCGCGTGGCATCCGGGCGCTGGGCCTCAGCCCCGGCACGGTCGCCACCGACATGCAGCTTGCGATCAGGGCGTCGGGCATCAACCCCGTCAGTCGGCTCGATGCCACCGCGCATATCCCGCCGGAATGGGCGGCCGAGGCGGTCGCCTGGCTCTGCACTTCGGCGGCCGACGCCTATCTGGGGGGTGATTTCTCCCTCAAGACGGCGGAAGGGCGCGCCGTTGTGGGGCTGCCGCCGGGGTAAGCGGAAGGGCGCTCATGCGCGGCTGACGGCCTCGGCCAATGCCTTGCCCACATCCACGGTGCCGGCATTGCCGCCCATATCCCGCGTGCGCGGCCCGCCCTCGGCGAGGTGCACTTCGATGGCGCGGACGATGGCGTCGGCGGCTTCCTTCTCGCCCAGATGCTCCAGCATCATCGCGCCCGACCAGATCTGGCCGATCGGGTTGCAGATCCATTTGCCGGCGATGTCGGGGGCGGAGCCATGCACCGGCTCGAACATGCTCGGAAACAGCTTTTCGGGGTTGATGTTGGCGGAGGGCGCGATGCCGATCGAGCCCGCCACCGCCGGCCCCAGATCAGACAAAATATCGCCGAACAGGTTGGAGCCCACGACCACGTCGAACCAGTCCGGGTGCTGCACGAATTGTGCGCAAAGGATGTCGATGTGGAACTGGTCGGTCGTCACCTCGGGATAGTTCTTCGCCATCTCAGCAAAACGCTCATCCCAATAGGGCATGGTGAAGGTGATGCCGTTGGACTTCGTCGCGCTCGTCACCTTCTTGCGCGGCCGGGTCATCGCCAGCTCGAAGGCGTATTTGATGATGCGGTCGGTGCCGATGCGGGTCAGGACGGATTGCTGGCTGACGAATTCGCGATCGGTTCCCGGGAACATCCGCCCGCCAATGGAGGAATACTCGCCCTCGGTATTCTCGCGCACGACGAAGAAATCGATCTCGGCCGGTGTGCGGTTGGCCAGCGGCGTGCGGGCACCTGGCATCAGCTTGCACGGGCGCAGCGAGACGTACTGGTCGAAGCTGCGGCGGATCGGGATCAGCAGCCCCCACAGCGAGATATGGTCGGGCACGCCTGGCCAGCCGACGGCGCCCAGGAAAATGCTGTCGGATTTTCCGAGCTGGTCCAGGCCGTCATCGGGCATCATCTTGCCGGTCTGGGCATAGGTCTCGCAGGACCAGTCGTAATGGCTGAGCTCCAGGTCGAAGCCGAAGCGCCGCGCGGCCGCATCGAGCACACGCAGGCCTTCGGGGACGGTTTCCTTGCCGATTCCATCGCCGGGAACGACGGCGATGCGGTGCTTGCGGTTCATGTCAGCTTCCTCCTGAGAGGTCGGGGTTACGCCGGCAGGCGCCGTCCGGCAAGCCGACGCAGTGCGATCAGCACCACGCAACCCAGGGGAATGAGCGCGACCAGAAGGGCCGGGCGCGGCGCCACGGCCATGTCGAAATTGGCGGCGAAGATGCGCGCCGCCGGCAGGTTGGTGAAGTTGCCGTACCACAGGAACTCGATACCCGCGGTGGCCATGCCGGCCGCGATGGACAGCGCCGCCATCACCCACAGCTTCACCGCATGCTCCACCGGGATGGCCCGCCAGAGCATCAGCCAGAGCAACAGCCCCGCCATCACCAGCGGCTCGGACGCGTTGCTCTTGGCCTGGATCACCGCATGCAGCACCGCCAGCACGGTGAGTGGGAAGACGATGCGGTGCAGCCGCTTCCAGCCCCGGCCCAGTCGGCGCACCCACAGATCGGACGAGGTGAAGGACAGCACCGCCATGCCCAGCACAGCGATAAAGCCGATGGTGAGGTAGAAGCGCATCGTGATCTCACTCACGATCTTGCCCCACATCGCGTCCTGATCGACGACATAGAGCGCCACATGCGCCAACACCCAGGCCATGGCGCCCAGCCCCATCATGCGCCGGACCTGGTAGATCTTTTGCCAGGCCAGCGCGCGGCCCAGCGGCGTGACGGCAAGGCTCAGCATCAGGAAGCGCAGCGCCCAGGCGCCGGTGACATTCGTGGCCTCCTCCAGCGGTTCGGGGCCCAGATTGCCGGTGATGGCGTCGAAGGCGAGCGGCAGGGCGGGCAGCAGCAGCAACAGCAGGGTGGGTATGCGCACGGGACACAGCTGCCCGCTGCGGTCACGCCAGGGGATGAAGAAATCCCGTCCCGGAAAGAGATACTTCGTCCAGCTCATGCAACCCATCCCATGCCGCGGATGGAGGTGGCCACCCTTTCGGTCTCGTTCAACGGCGCGCGGCTGAAGAGTGTTGCATCCGAGGTCAGCGGGCGCGCCTGCCCCGCCTCGGCCAGGCTTCGGCACAATGCCTGGTGGCGGGGGCCGAGCCCACCGGTATCGGCCCAGAAGACGGGCGCCGCCGTGACCAGGGCCTCGCTCAGCATGGAAACGCTGTCGGCGCTGACCACCACCGCATCGGCATGGGCCAGCAGGCCAAGAAAGGGGTTGGCACCGGCGGTGCCCCAGCGGAAGAGCGTGTGGGGGTGGCCCTGCAGCGCGACAGCCACGGCCCCGGCCGCTTCTTCGCCGGTGCGGCGGCTGGTGCTGGCCATGACACTGCCGCCCAGCGCCCGGGCTGCGGCCACGATCCTGGTGGCGGTCTCGGCCGCCAGCCCCAGGCCGCGCACCGGCCCGCCCAGGAGCAGCGCCACGCGCGGGGCGGGCAGGGCGCCCAGCGCGGGAAATGCCAGGCCGGCCTCGCGCAGCCCTGCCGCAGTGACCCGGTGGGTGGCGCCCAGGATGGGGAGGATGCCGGTTCGGATGGGCGGATTGTCGTGCCGGCCCAGCACCAGAAGGTCGAAATCCGCCGCCCCCGGGCCTGGGCGCATGCAATGCACGCTGCGCGCGCCCCGGGCGCGGAGCCAGCGGGCGGCCGGCGCCGCCCGGCGCCCCGCGGAGATCACCAGACGCGGCCAGGGCGGTGCGAAGGCCGCGCGGCTTTGTGGGTCGAGCCCGAGGAGGCTGGGCCAGGGAAGGGCGAAGCCGGCCCAGGAACTCCACCCCAGCGCAATGCGTCGGAAGGGCAGCCCCAGCGCCTCGGCGATGCCCAGCGCCTGCGCCGCGGTGCCCGGTCGTGGGTCTTCCAGCACCCAGATCATGGACGTGCCTGGGCCTGCGCGTTACTCCTGTTCCAGCACGGAGACCGATCGATGACCACGCAACACGCCTCTGACTGGGACCGCGACGCCGCTCTGACCACGGCGCGGATCCTGCTGGAAATCAAGGCGGTGAATTTTCGCCCCGAGGAACCCTACACCTTCACCGCGGGATGGAAGAGCCCAGTCTACATCGATTGCCGCAAGATCATCTACTTCCCGCGCGCCCGTTCGCGGATCTGCGACCTGGGCGCGGAGAAGATCGGCCGCCATGTCGGCTATGAGACCATCGAATGCGTGGCGGGCGGTGAGACGGCGGGCATCCCCTTCGCTGCCTGGATGGCCGACCGGATGATGGCGCCGATGGCCTATGTGCGGAAGAAGCCCAAGGGTTTCGGCCGCAACGCGCAGATCGAGGGCGATGTGCCGGTGGGCAAGCAGACCTTGCTGGTGGAAGACCTGACCACCGATGGCGGCAGCAAGATCCAGTTCGCCAATGCGCTGCGCGAGGCCGGCGCGCTGTGCGACCACACCTTCGTGGTGTTCTTCTACGGCGTCTTCCCCGGCAGCTTCGAGGACATGAAGGCGATGGGGCTGCAGTTGCACCACCTCTGCACCTGGTGGGATGTGCTGGAGGTCTGCAAGGAACGACCGTATTTCGAGGAGAGCGCGCTGAAGGAGGTGCGGAAATTCCTGGAGAACCCGGTGGCCTGGAGTGCCGCGCGTGGCGGCGTGGCAAGCCGGGAGGAGGCGCGGGCCTATAAGGCGGCGAAGGGCTGACGCTGCGGCGTGATCGCCCGGAATTGGCGGACGAGGACGGGTTCCACGCACCCGATTCCGGCGGAAGCAGTCGGCCCAGCGGCCCTTCATCCTGAGCGACGCGGATGCCCAGCCCATGCTGAGCGGGGTTTTGCCGTAGTTCGTCCGGGAGATTGCACTGACCAATCCCGCGCTTCTAAGGCCCCAGGACTGCGTGCTTTTCGCTAACCCAATGTGGCTGATGGGTCAGGCTGGGGCGTGATGAGCAGCAGGCCCGGAAAATACCTGCGGAAGCGTCGCGGATCCCGGGTCATCAATGGCAGGCGCAGCACCGCGGCCTGACCTCCAATGAAGAAATCCGCCAGCACGCCAGTCCTCCGGCCGCCTGTCGCGCGGTAGGCTCGATGTGCGCGCCCCGCCAGAAACAATGCCTGGCGAGGCATGGGCCAGAGCTGCAGCATGGCCTCCTCCATCATCGCTTCCACCGCATTTTGGCTGCCGAAGCCTGCCGACAATTCGGCAAAGATGACATTATTGATGACCAGCGGCCCTCGAAGAGCCGCGGCCGTCATCGCCTCGATCGACCAGCGACCCCAGACCGGGTCGCCCTGCAACGCATCGATGATGATATTGGTGTCAATCAGCGTCGTCATCGTGTCGCGGCATGATGGGATCCTCCGCCGGGTCACCGCGCATCATGAGCATGAATTCGTCGGTGGACATTCCCAGATCGAGCGTGCCGCGCAGCTTCTCGAACCGGCTGGGCGGCAGCGGTGCCGGCCTGCCATCCGCCTCGGCGCGGAAGATCGTGATCCGCCCATCGGGCAGGGTGTCGAAGCCCAGCCTGTCACCGGGGTGCAGCCCCATGCGCTCGCGCACCCGCTTGGGGATGGTGACCTGGCCCTTGCTGGTGATGGCGTTCATGGCGGCTCCGGTATTACCTCGAAAGATATCACTCTTACTTTAGGCCTTGCGTCCCTGCTTTTCCATCGCCAAAGCTGGACATGGCAGCCTCGGAGACCATGCATGCTTCGGATGATCTTCGTCTCGCTGTTCTGCGCCGGCGTGGCCCTGGCCCAACCGCGTGACGTGCTGACCATCGGCATCACCCAATACCCCAGCACCTTGCATCCCAATATCGAGAACATGGCGGCGAAATCCTATGTGCTCGGCTTCACGCGGCGGCCGCTGAATGCGCGTGATGCCGATTGGGCGCTGGTCTGCCTGCTCTGCGAGACCCTGCCCACGCTGGAGAACGGCCTGGCGGAGCGCGAGACCACGCCCGATGGCCGTCCCGGCATCCGCGTCACGTTGCGCCTGCGGGAGGGGCTGCGCTGGGGCGACAATACCCCCATCACGGCCGAGGATCTGCGCTTCGCCTGGGAGGCAGGGCGGGACCCCGCCACCGGCTTCGGCCCCGCCGAATTTTATCGGAGTGCCTATGAGCTTACAGTCGTTGACCCTCGCACCGTCACGCTGCGTTTCGACCGGGTGACCTTCGATTTCGCCTCCATGGGCGATTTCCAGCCGCTGCCCGCGCATATCGAGCGGCCGATCTGGCAGGCCGATCCGCGGACCTATCGCACCCGCACCCAGTACGACACCAACCCCACCAATCCCGGCCTGTGGTCGGGGCCTTACCGCGTGGCCTCGGTGCTGCCGGGCTCGGGCGTGAATCTGGAGCGCAACGCCGCCTGGAACGGCGCCGCACCGGCCTTCCGCACCATTCGCATCCGCACGGTGGAGAACACCACGGCCCTGGAAGCCCAGCTGCTGTCAGGCCAGCTCGACATGATCGCCGGCGAGCTCGGCCTGGCGGTGGAACAGGCCGCCGCCTTGCAGCGCCGCGCCCCCAGCCGCTTCCGTTTCGAGTTCCGCTCCGGTCTGATCTACGAGCATCTCGACACCAATCTCGACAACCCGATCCTGGCCGATCGGCGGGTGCGGCAGGCCCTGCTGCTGGCGCTGGACCGGCCGCGCATCGTGGCGCAGCTCTTCGAGGGCCGGCAGACCGTGGCGCATGGGGTGGTCAATCCGCTCGACCGGATGGCCGACCCTGATCTGCGGCAATACCCGCATGACCCCGCCCAGGCGGCGGCGCTGCTGGAGCAGGCGGGCTGGCGGTCGGGCCCCGATGGCATCCGCCGCAACGCGGCCGGCGAGCGCCTCTCGCTCGAACTCATGACCACCGCCGGCAACCGCTCGCGCGAGCAGGTGCAACAGGTGCTGGCGGCGATGTGGCGCGCGGTGGGCATCGAGACGCGCATCCGCAACGAACCGCCGCGGGTCTTCTTCGCCGAGACCCTGTCGCGCCGCCGGCATCTGGGGCTGGCGATGTTCGCCTGGATTTCCTCGCCGGAGAACGTGCCGCGCTCCTCGCTGCACAGCGATGAAATCCCCCGTGCCGAACGCAATTTCTCCGGCCAGAACTACCCCGGCTTCCGCAACGCCGAGATGGATGCGCTGCTGGAAGCCCTGCCCATCGAGCTCGACCCGGAACGCCGGCGCCCGATGTGGAACCGGCTGCAGGCGATCTATGCCGAGGAACTGCCCTCGCTACCGCTGTGGTTCCGGCAGGACGCCCATGTCTGGCCGCAATGGCTGGATGGCGTGCGCCCCACCGGGCATCTCAGCCCCAGCAGCCTCTGGGTGGAGCAGTGGCGGGTGCGATGAATTTTTTCGCGCGCCTGGTCCAAATACTGGTCACCACCGCGGTCCTGTCCTTCGTCTTCTACATGCTGCTCGGCCTGATGCCGGGCGACCCGATCGACCTCGCCATCATGGCCGACCCGCGGCTGACGGCGGAGGATGCCGCGCGGCTGCGGGCGCTGCACGGCCTGGACCAGCCCTTGCTCGCCCGCTATTTCGCCTGGGGGGCTGCGGTGCTGCGCGGCGATTTCGGCTTCTCCCGGCTGTTTGCCCAGCCGGTGGCGGCTTTGCTCTGGCCGGCCCTGGTCTCCACGCTGGTGCTGCTGGGCTGGGCGGTGGGGCTGGCGGCGGGGCTGGGCGTGGGCCTGGGCGTGCTGGCGGCGCTGCGGCCGCGCCTGGCACCGGGGGTGCAGGGGCTGGCCCTGTTGGCCCAGGCCATGCCGGGTTTCTGGCTGGGGATCATGCTGATCATTCTCTTCGCCGTCGGGCTGGGCTGGTTGCCGGCGGGCGGCGTGGCAGAGGAGGGGCAGGCGGCCTGGCGGTTCCTGGTCCTGCCGGTGGCGACATTGGCTTTCGGCCAGATGGCAGCCTATGCCCGACATGCCGCGGCGGCGATGCAGGGCGCGCTGGCGGAGCCCTGGATCCGCTCGGCCCGTGCCCGTGGCGCCGGGGATGGCCGCATCGCCTTCGGCCACGCCCTGCCCAATGCCGCGGTGCCGCTGCTCACGCTGTTGGGGCTGGATGCCGGGGCGCTGGTCTCGGGCGCCGTGATCACCGAGACGCTTTTTGCCCGCCCCGGCATGGGCAAGCTGATTTTCGATGCGATCATGGGCAATGACTACAACCTGGCCCTGCTGGCGCTGCTGGTGGTGGCGGTGGTGACCATGCTGGGCTCGCTGGGCGCCGACCTCGCGCAGCGGGCGCTGGACCCCAGGCTGCGATGAAGCTTTTCGCCGGCCTCGCGATCCTGGCGATCATCGCGCTGGCGGCGGCCCTGGCGCCGCTGGCGGGCAGCCATGACCCTTTCATGCCTGATCTGTTCAACCGTTACGCCGCGCCCTCGGCCGCGCATTGGCTGGGCACGGATGATCTCGGGCGGGATGTATGGCTGCGGCTGCTGCATGGCGCGCGGGTCTCGCTCGCGGTCGGGCTTGGGGCGGCGATGCTGGCCATGGTGGTGGGCACCACGGCTGGGGTGCTGGCGGCCTGGGCCGGGGGGATCACCGATGCCGTGATCATGCGCCTGGCCGATGCGCTGCTGGCCTTGCCGGCGCTGCCGCTGCTGGTCGTGCTCTCGGCGCTGGACCCGGCCATGATCGGGCTGCCGCGGGGGGAGGCGGGGGCGGATATGCTGCGGATCGCCACCATCCTGGCGGCTTTCGGCTGGGTGGGGGTGGCCAGGCTGGCCCGGGGTGCCGCGGTTTCGGTGCTGGCGATGGACTTTTGTCGCGCCGCCCGGGCCTTGGGCGTTTCTGAATTCAGGCTGGTCTGGCGGCATGTGCTGCCGCAGCTCGTCACCCCGGTGGCGGTGGCGACGGCACTCGCCGTGGGTGGTGCCATCCTGGCCGAGAGCGCGCTGAGCTTTCTCGGCCTGGGCATCGCGCCGCCCACGGCGAGCTGGGGCAATATGCTGGCCAATGCGCAGGAGGCGGTGTTTGCCGCGCCGCTGGTGGCGCTCTGGCCGGGGCTGGCCATTCTGCTGGCGGTGGCGGGGTGCTCGCTGGTGGCGGATGGGCTGCGGCGGTGACTGGCCTGGCACTTGCTTGGGCGCGGCGTGACCTTTCGGAGAGACCGATGAAGCGCCTGTTCCTTGCCCTGATCCTGCTGGGCGGCCCCGCCGCTGCCCAGAACGTGACCATTCTGGCGCCGCCCGGCGCCATCACCCCGACCGGCCCCTGGGGGCTGGCGGCCAGGCATGGCAACCTCTTGCATGTCGCCGGCATGCGCGGGATCGATCCCGCGACCAACCAGCTCGTCCAGGGTGACGAGGCCCGGGTGCGGCAGGCCTATCGCAACATGCTCCATATCGCGGCCGCGGCCGGGGCGGGGCCGCAGGATGCCGTGAGGCTGGTGGTCTATGTGACGGATATGTTCCGCTTCCGCCCCATCGCCAATCGCATCCAGGAGGAGCTGTGGGGGGCGGCGGGGCCGCATCCGCCGCGCACCATCATCGAGGTGCAGCGGCTGAACCAGGACGATATCCTGGAGGTGGAGGGGACTTTCGCCATCCGCTGATGGCGGACCTCGGGCATTGAAAAGATTGCGAGATATCGTGGTGTTCGCGCCAAACACACGAAAACCTGTGTGGACGGCCACTACAGCATGATCTGTTGAGGCGGAATCGCCGAACACGCTGAATCATCTCTCAGCAACGGCTAGACCATGCACAGTGAACGCATGTGAACGCAGCATGGTCTAGGTTGCAAGGGTTTTCTGAACTGGATGCTGTGAACATCGATGCGATTGCTGTCGTGTGGCGGACCAGCAATTCCCGGGCCTTGAGGACCATCATCTCGCCCTGCCTCTGGGCCGATTTCACCGGCACGCTGGCCATGCCGGGCGGCGCGGCCCGCTTCATCCCCACCGTGCCGGGTGAACACATGCTTCGACGTGTCCACCGCTATCAGCTTACGCCTTACGTCGGACGGCTCCTCTGCTTTTGTTCGACAACCCAACATTGGCACATCGCGATGCCGACGGGGCCGTCCACCCCAACGGACAAATTCACCATCCCGGGCGCATTGGCCGCCGATGATGCGAGGGTTATGCCGAAAGAAGGCCAGTCAGTAAAGGAAATTTTTCGCAAACACCCTCAGCCCCGGCCCAGCAGCTCCGCATTATGCTCGCCCAGCTTCGGCGAATCCCGGCTGGGATGCGGCCGCTGCCGGTTGAAGGAAAGCGGCAGGCCGACGACCTGCGGCCCGCCATTGGGCAGAGCGCGGATCAGGCCCACCGCCGCCATTTGTTCGCTGGCTACCACCTCGGCGATGTCGTTCACCGGGCCGCTGGGCACGCCCACGGCGTCGAGTGCCGCCAGCCAATGGTCGCGCGGGCGGGTGGCGAAGACTTCGGCGATGAGGCGGACCAGCACCGCCTTGTTGCGGACGCGCTCGGCGCCGGCGGCGAAGCGCGGGTCCTTCGACCATTCCGGGTGGCCGAGCACGGCGGCGGCGCGGGCGAAGAGCCGGTCATTGCCGGCTGCCAGGCAGAGCGGGCGGTCGGCGGTTTCGAAGACCTGGTAGGGCACGATGACGGCGGCCCCCGTGCCGTGGCGTTTGGGGATATCGCCGGTGGCGACGTGGTTGTTGATCTGCCCCTCGACCCAGAAGGCCGCGGTCTCGAACAGCGAGCCATCGACCAGGCAGCCGCGCCCGGTGCGGTCGCGCCAACGCAGTGCGGCCAGGGCGCCGATGGTGATGAACAGGCCGGTCGCCTTGTCGTTGATCGAGGCGCCGCAGAAGGTGGGCGGACCATCGGGCTGGCCGGTCACGCTCATCATGCCGCCATAGGCCTGCAGCAGCGGGTCGAAACCCGGCTTCATCATCATCGGCCCCTCGAAGCCGAAGGCCCAGATCGAGCAGTAGATCAGCCGGGGATGGGCGGCCAGCATGGCCTCGGGGCCGATGCCGCATTCCTCGACCACGCCCGGCCGCAGGTTCTGGATCAGGATATCCGCGGTCTCGCAGAGGCGGTGCAGCTCGGCGACATCGGCGGGGTTTTTCAGGTCCAGCGTGATGGAGCGTTTGCTGCGGTTCTGGCTGTGGAAGTACAGCGAGGTGACGCCATCCGGGCCGTAAGGGGGGCCCCAGGCCCTGGCATCATCGCCGCCATCGGGCTTTTCCACCTTGATGACGTCGGCGCCCATATCGGCGAGCACGGCGCCGGCAAGCGGGCCTGCGAGGGCCTGGCCGACCTCGATGACAGTCAGGCCGGTGAGCGGGTGATCCATGATTGTGTCCTCCGCCGCCAGCATGCGCGCGCAGTGGTGCCTCAGTAAATCCGCGCCAGCCAGCGCGGCGGCACGCCGGCGAAATACAGAGTGAGGATGGTGAGGTTTTTCGCCGAGCGGGCGAGATAGCCGGAGCGCCGCCATTTCCCGGCCGAGGTGATCGCCCGCGGTGCCAGCGCCACGGGTTGGAGGCGGCGCACGAAATCCACATCCTCCATCAGGGGCAGGGGACGGTACCCCCCGGCGGCCAGATAGACCGCGCGATGGATCAGCAGCCCCTGGTCGCCATAGGGGAGAGAGAGATTCCTGCAGCGCCAGGCCACGGCGCGTTCCAGCCGGCGCGCCGCGGGGCTGTCATCATCGAGGGCGAAGGTGAAATACGCGGCCCCCGGCGGGCCGGCCATGAAGGCGGCAGCGGCCCGGCTCCAGCCCGCTTCCAGCCGGGTATCGGCATGGAGGAAGAGCAGCCAGTCGGCGGTCGCGGCCGCCGCACCGGCGGCGAGCTGCGCGCCACGGCCCTTTTCCGCCTGGATCACCTGGGCGCCGAGCGCAAGCGCGACATCGCTTGTGCCATCTGGGCTGCCGGCATCGGCGATGATGATACGGCAACCGGCCTCGGCGAGGCTTGCGATGGTGGCGGGCAGGGTGGTGGCGGCCTTCCAGGTGGGGATGATGGCGTTCATTTTTTGTTCTTGACTGGCGTGCAAGCGGGCATCAGATTGGCGCAGAACGGAACAGGAACTTAGCCATGCCTGATGGTCTCCTCTGGGGTCAGCCCTCGCCGAAGCGCCTGCCGATGATGCATGCGGCGGGCCAGCAGTCGCGCACCGGCTTCGCCATTCCGGGCAGCCAATACAAGGGCCGCGGCGCGATCTCCAACCCCGGCAACCGTTTCGAGGAAAGTGCGGTCGAGCCGCTGGATGATGGCTGGGGGACCCTGTCCGAGGATCTGGCCGATCTGCCGCCGCTGGCCACCCAGCTGCTGCGGGAAAAATCGAAGACCGCGCTGACCTATAACGACAGCCCCGATATCGGCTTCGACCGTTCGATCAACCCCTATCGTGGCTGCGAGCATGGCTGCATCTACTGCTATGCCCGGCCGAGCCATGCCTATCTCGGCTATTCGCCGGGCCTGGATTTTGAGACCAAGCTGCTGTTCAAGCCCGACCTGCCGGCGCTGCTGGAGCGCGAGTTGAGCCGCCCGGGCTATACCCCCCGCCCGGTGGCGCTGGGCGCCAATACCGACCCGTATCAGCCGGTCGAGCGCAACATGCGGCTGACCCGCGAGGTGCTGGAGATTCTGGAGCGGTTCAACCACCCCGTGACGGTGGTGACGAAATCGGCGCTGGTGCTGCGTGACGCCGATATCCTGGCCCGCATGGCGGCGAAGAACCTGGCGCAGGTGGCGATTTCGGTCACGACCCTGGATGGCGCGCTGGCGCGCAAGATGGAGCCGCGCGCCGCCAGCCCGGTGCGCCGCCTGGCCGCCATGGCCGAACTCTCCCGCCTGGGCATCCCCACCGCCGTGCTGGCGGCGCCGATGATCCCTGGCCTGAACGATGCGGAACTCGAAAAAATCCTGCTGGCCGGCGCGAATGCCGGGGCGAAGCGGGCGGGCTATGTGCTGCTGCGGCTGCCGTTGGAGATCCGTGCATTGTTCGAGGAATGGGTCGCCCGCCACTTCCCCGACCGGGCACGAAAAGTCCTGGCGCTGGTGCGCGAGACGCGGGGTGGCGCGATGTACCAGAGCGGCTTCGGCACGCGGCAAACCGGCACCGGGCCTTATGCGGAGCTGCTGCAGCAGCGCTTCCTGCGGATGGTCTCGGCGCTGGGGATGGAGCGGCGGCAGGGCGGCGTGGCGAGCCTGGATTGCGAGCAATTCGCCGTGCCGCGCGGCGCCCAGGCCGAGGCCCGGCAGATGGCCTTGTTTTGAGGCGTGCGCGGCGCTATCACCGCCGCGGCCAGCCGATTTAGCTCAGGGGTAGAGCAACTGATTCGTAATCAGTAGGTCCGGGGTTCAATTCCCCGAATCGGCACCATTTCCTCCGGCCGGTTATGCGATTTTCGGCGTGCTGATTTTGCGGAGCTGCCGGGCGGAAAATCGCGCAGCGCACCGCACCGGCCGCAACTTGGGCAAGGCCAGACTATAGGCGGTTTCGGCACAGCGTCTCGCGCCTGCGTCGCCCGCGCTAACGCTCGAAGCGCAGCCCCGCTTCCTGCACAATGCCGCGCCAGAAGGCGATGCCCTCAGCCACCGCAGTGCGTGCCTCCTCGGTCGAGCTGCCGACGGGGTCGATGGACAGCGCGCGCAGCCTTTCACGCATGTCGGGCGCCTGGTTGGCGCGCACGATCTCCTCGTTCAGCCGGCGCAGGATCGGCTCGGGTGTGGCCGCGGGGGCTATCAGCCCGCTCCAGAGAACGAGGGTGAGGTCGGGGAAGCCCAGTTCCCGCATCGTCGGGATGTCGGGGAACGCCGAGCTACGCTCCGCCGAGGTGATGGCAAGCCCGCGGACGCGTCCGGCCTGCATCGCCGGCACCGCGGGTCCGATATCGACCAGCGTCATGGTGACTTCGCGCGAGGCGACGGCGCTCACGCTCTCGACGCTGCTGCGATAGGCGACATAGGTGAAACGCGTGCCGGCGCGCAGGTTGAACAGCTCGGTCGCCATCTGGAAGCCCGCACTGCTCGTGCTGTAGTTGATCCGGTCGGGGTTGGCCCTCGCATGGGCGATCAGCTCCGGCACCGTGCGGAACGGCGCCTCCCCCGACACCGCGAGCACCAGCGGGAAGGACGCGGCGATCGAGATCGGCACGAGATCGCGCACAGGGTCGTAGGAGAGGCGCTCATAGGTGACGCTGTTGAAGATCATCGGCCCGGTGGCGCCCAGCAGCAGCGTGTAGCCATCGGGTGCCGCGCGCGCGACCAACTCGGTGCCGATGATCGCCTGGGCGCCCGGGCGGTTCTCGACGACGAAGGGCTGCCCCAGCCTTTCGCTCAACTTCTGGGCGTAAAGCCGCGCGAGGATGTCGTTGGCGCCCCCCGGCCCATAGGGAACGATGATGCGCACCGGCCGGTTCGGCCAGTTGCCAAGCTCGCCCTGCGCACTCGCCCCCGGGGTGAGGGCAGCGGTGCCGATGCCGGCTCCGGCCTGCAGCAGGCCTCTCCTGTCGATCATGGCGTTTCCTCTTTTGCTTGGTCGATCAATCGGCCCTGGCGCCGGATATACGGACCACCTCCGCCCATTTCACCGTTTCGCTGCGGATGAAGGCGGCGAATTCGCCCGGGCTGCCCAGGCGGGGCTCGACGCCGAGAAGCCTCAGCCTTTCCTCGATCTGCGGCTCGCGCAGCGCCTCTACGAAGGCGCCGTTCAGCCGCGCGACGATCGCCTCGGGCATCCGAGCCAGCCCCACCAGGCCGAACCAGCCGACCGATTCGTAGCCGGGCAGGCCGGCCTCGGCGAAGGTCGGCACCTCCGGCAGGTTCGCCAGCCGGCGGGACGCAGTGACGCCGAGCGCCCGTAGCTTGCCCTCGCGGATCAGGGCAAGGGAGGATGGCAGGTCGACCATGCCGATATCGGCCGTGTTAGAGAGGACCGCGGCCGCGGCCGGCCCTGAGCCCCGAAAGGGCACGCCCACGAGGCGCACCCCCGCCATCTGGTTCAGCAAGGCGGCCGAAAGATGCATCGCCGTGCCATTGCCGCCATGCGCGAGGGACAACGCCTCGGGCTGCGCGCGCGCGGCGGCGAGAAAGGCCTGGAAGCTGCGCAGCGCGAGGGTCTCGCGCGCGACGAGCACGAAGGGAATCTCGGCCATCATCGCGATCGGGGTCAGGTCGCGGATCGGGTCATAGGGCATCGAGGGGTAGAGGCTCGGATTGACCGCGAGTGCCCCGGCCGCACCGATGCCGATGGTGTGGCCGTCGGGCGCGGCCTTCGCCACGACGTCCATGCCGATATTGCCGCCGGCCCCGGCGCGGTTCTCGATGATGAGCGGCCTGCCCAACCGGCTCTCGATGCCTGCGCTCAACAGCCGGGCGATGATGTCGGTGCTGCCGCCGGGCGGGAAGGTCACGACGATCCGGATCGGCTGGCTCGGAAACTCCTGCGCCGTCGCCGGGCTGGAACGACCGGAGGTGGCGGCACCCGCAAGGCCGGCCAGCACGCTGCGCCGTCCCCACCGCGCGGCGGCGCCGGTCGCGGAGGACGGGTGGCCAGGCTGCCTTGAGCTCAACGACACGACGATCCCCCCTGGAACGGCTTGTGCGTGCAGTTTTCCATCGCGCCGCTTGGGGCAAATTAGCTCACAGGCGAAATCCTTTCGTCAATGGCAAATCAGCCCGCCGGCAAGCGGGCGCCGGTCAGGCCATGGCCGAGCCCCCTCGACGCTGTTTCGCCCGCCGCGCGCAGCCAATGCGCGGTGGTGCCGCCTGGCGAGACATCGAGATGCCCCGCCGCCCCCAGCGTCGTGATGGCCGCCGCAAGCTCCCCGGCACCGTCGAAGACCGGCACGGAGAGGGCCGCGAAACCCGCATTGAGCATGCCATCGGCGACGGCGATGCCCGCCCGCCGCACGGCCTCGATCTCTTCGGCCGGGATCCGGCCGCCGGCCCGCGCCCGGGCCTCGGGCAGGAAGGCCGCGAAGATTCGCCCCGACGCCGTGCGGTGCAGCGGCAGCGCGGTGCCCAGCCGGATGGCCAGCGACGCCGCCCGATGCCCATCGAGCCGCGAGATGATGACAGGCGATTGACCGGACCAGACGGAGAGATGCACCGCCTCCCCGGTCTTGTCCCGGAACTGCCGCATCGCCGCATGCGCCACCTCACGCACATCGAGGCGGCTGAGCGCGGCCAGGCCGAGCGAGAGCGCGCGGGGCCCGAGGTCGTAGCGCCCGCCCTCGCCATCCTGCGTCACCAGGCCCACCGCGCGCAGGCTGGCGAGGTAGGCATGGGCGCGGCTGGGCGGCATGCCGGCAGCGGCGGCCAGCTCCTTCAGCGTGGTCGGCCCACCGGCGGTCTCCAGCGCCTCGACCAGGCGGAAGCCGATCACGACGGATTGGATGGAGCGCTGCTCCAGCGCCGTATCATCCGCCGCTTCATCGCCTGGCGGTTCAGGGCGCTTTGTCATCGGATACCTGCCTCGAACGCGGGGACTTACAGAAGCAGGTTATCCGCTCAGACGCGACGTGGGATGGCAGAGCAACCGCAAGATTCGGATTTGACGAAGCGCATTCGCCGTTCAGAGGATTGACGATGGCGTTGGGCAGCCCGGGCGAGGGAAGCTAGCCTCCCCTCGCGGCGGCCAGTTCCAGCCCCTTCACCAGCCGATAGACCGTGCGGCAGGCCGGCACCGCCACGCCCAGCCGCGCCCCCTCCCGCACCACGAAGCCGGTGAGTTCCTCGATCTCCGTCGGCCCGCCGCGGGCGATGTCCAGCGCCATGGAGCCGGCATGGCGCGACAGCGGCACCGCGCCCGAGCGAACCTTGTGCACGAAGCCCATCGGCTCGAAGGCGAAATGTCCGCCCAGCGCCTCCACCACGGCGGTGCATTCCGCCGCCATCTCATCGATGAGGTCGCGCATCTCCGCCACCTCGTAGCGCGCCGCGTTCACGCCGAGCACCAGCGCGCCCACCGGATTCATCACCGCGTTGAAGACGAATTTCGCCCAGACCGCGCCCATCGGATCGGCGATCAGCTCGGCCGCGATGCCCGCCGCGGCGAAGCTGTCCTGAAGCGGGCGCAGCGCCTCCAGCGGGCCGCGCACCGGGCCGAACCAGAGGGGCTGGCCGTGGATCAGCCGTTCGACCTTTCCGGGGCCGAGGTAGCGGCCGGCATCCATCGTCACCCCGCGCGCGATCGCCTGGTTGGGCAGCAGTTCCAGCGCCTCGGCATTGCCCATGCCGTTCTGCAAGGTCAGCAGCACCGCCCCCTCCAGCGCCGGGCCGAGCGCCGCCGCCGCCGCCGCGGTCGCGCCCGACTTCACCAGGACAATCGCCGCGTCGAAGCGCTCTCCCGACAAGGTGGCGGCGTCGGCCGTGATGGCGAAGCGCTGCGTGACCGACCCACCCGCGCCGGAGATCTCAAGGCCGTTGGCCTCGATGGCGGCGACATGCGCCGTGTTCGTGTCGAACCCCGTCACCCCCGCCACCGCGGCGAGCGAGGCTGCGAGGATTCCCCCGATGGCACCGCAGCCGATGACCAGGATGCGCATGCTACAGTGGCGCGATGCGGATGGTGAGGACGGCGGCCTGGCCCGCCTCCACCGCATCGAGGCAGCGGCGGATGGCCGGCTCCAACGCCTCCGCGGTGCTCGCCCGCTCGCCATGGGCGCCGAAGGCAACGGCGACATCCTCGAAGCGGCGCCTCGCATCGTTGCGGCGGCCGTCGAGCCGGGACTGGAAGTTGTCGTGCTGCTTCGCGATGCCAGCGGGATACATCCGCAGCGTCGATTCCTTCACCGCCTGCCAGCCGCGATTGTCGAGCACCACGGTGAAGATCGGCAGCCCGTATTGTTGCGCCGTGGCGTAGACGCTGTCGGGGGTGGAGAAATGGAAAGTCCCATCCCCCACCACCTGCACCACGCGCCGGTCGGGGCAGGCGAGCTTCGCGCCCAGCGCCATGCCGCCGGAGAAACCCAGCCCCCCGCCGGCGAGGCCGATATAGGAGCCGGGCAGCGTGCGCGGCATCTGGCTTTGCACCACGGGGCCGTTGCGGATGGCCTCGTTCAGCAGGATGTCCTCGGGCGCGATCAGGCGGGCCAGCGTGGCCAGCGCCCAGGCCGGGTTCAGCGCGTCCGCCGCACCAGGCTCGGCGGCAGCGGCGGCCACGGCATCCTCGCGCGCGCGGCGGGCCGGCGCCCAGGCGGCGATGCGTGCGGCGGCGCGAGCGGAGAAAGCGGCATCGGCGCGGGCGCGCACGATCTCCAGCACCTGGGCCAGCATGGTGGCGCAATCGCCGGCGACGCGCAGCCCGGCCGGAAAGCTCCACATCGGCAGGTCGCGCTTGAGGGGGTCGACATCCAGATGCATCCAGGTGGCATCCGGGTTCGGCTGCGTCGTCAGCGGGATCCAGGGCACGTCCACATCCAGCAGCAGTCCGCAATCGGTCTGCGCGGCCAGCGCGCGGGGATCGAAGCCGGCGAAGCAGGGGCTGTCATGCGGGATGTTGAGATGGATCGGCGCATGTTCGACGACGCGCATGCCCACCTCGCGCGCCAGCGCATCCAGCAGCGGCACGGCGGCGGGATTGCGGCCGAGATAGGCGGTGAAGGCCACCGGGTTCTCGGCCGCCATCAGCGCTTCGGCAATGTGCGTGGCGGTGGCGGGGTCGGTGCCGCGGGCGGGCAGGCCGGCGTAGCGCTCCACCGGGTAGGCGTTGATCTTCTCCTCCGGAAGCGCCTCCGCCAGCACCTCGCGCGGCAGGGTCATGAAGACCGGCGCGCGCGGTTCGGCCTGCATCATGGCGTGGCCCCTCGCAAAGGCCTCCTTCGCCACCACACCCGAGGGCAGGCAGTACTCCCAGTGGATATAGGGGCGCACCAGGCTGGCGATATCGTAGGGGTCCTGGATGAAATGCACGTAATTGTCCCGCCCGCCCGGCAATTCGCCGTGGCTGGTGAAGGGCGCCCGCCCCGCCATGAGGAAAACCGGCAGGCGCGCGCGGAACAGATTGTGCAGCGCCATGGCGGCATTGGCCGTGCCGGCATCGACATGGACCAGCACGGGCTGGCCGCGCCCGGTCATCGCCGCGTAGCCGCCCGCCATATGGACCGCCACATTCTCATGCGGGCAGATGATGGTGGCGGGTCGCGCGCGACCTTCGGCATCCCATCGCGCCATTTCCTCGATGATCGGCGCATGGTCGGTGCCGAGATTGCAGAAGATGTGCTCGACACCCGCCTCGCAAAGCGCTTCCAGCAGGTAATGCGCCGCGCTGTATTGGGCCATTGTTTTGTCCTCCCCCGTTATACCGGAACGCTGTCGGCCTCGTAGCGGAACAGCCAATCATAGCGCTCGCGCACCCGCTCCTCCGCCCATTCGCGGTCGATATAGGCCTGCGCGCCGGCCTCTTCCGCCAGGTCAGGATTGTGGAACCGCGCGGCGTTGTCCGCCGAGGCGCGGACCATCCGGTTGGTGCGATCGCGCCTTGCCTGCTCATAGCGCAGCAGCGCCGCGGGGATGTCGCCCGCGGCACCTTCGAGCGCGCGCGCCAGGATGTAGCCATCCTCGATGGCCTGGACCGCGCCCTGCGCCATCATCGGCAGGGTGGGGTGGCATGCATCGCCCAGCAGCGTGACATGCTCCCTGGTCCAGCTTTCCAGCGGCGGGCGCAGCATCAGCGCCCATTTATAGGGGGTGGGGATGGCCTGGATCATCGCCTGCACATCCGCGTGCCAGCCCTGGAAATCACCCGCCAGTTCCGCGGTGCTGCCGCGTTCGTTCCAGGATTCCACCTGCCAGTCGCCGCGTTCGAGGATGCCGACGAAATTCATCACCTCGCCCCGGCGCAGAGGGTATTGCACGACATGGCGGCCCGGACCGATCCAGTTCGTCGCGACCGGCCGCCGCATATGGGCGGGCAGCGACGCCATCGGGATCACCCCGCGCCAGGCCACCATGCCGGAGAAGCGGGCCTGGTCCTCGCCGAAAAGCCCGTGCCGCACGGCGGAGTGGATGCCATCCGCACCGATCAGCGCATCGCCTTCCGCCACAGTGCCATCGTCCAGCCGCAGCAGCACGCGGCCAGCCTGCTGCGAAAAGCCGGCGACCCTGGCGCCGAGCCTGATCGCATCCGGCTTCGCGCTGCGCACGCCCGCCACCAGGGCGGCGTGCAGATCGGGCCGGTACACCGTGAAATAGGGGAAGCCATAGCGGGCCACGGATTCCGCGCCGAGGTCGAACAGCTTCCAGCTGCGCCCGGTGCTCCAGAGGCGTATCTCCTTGCCGCTCGCTTCGCAGGCCTCGCGTTCCACCGCTGCGGCGATGCCGAGCGCATGCAGGACCCTTGAGCCATTGGCGCTGATCTGGACGCCGGCACCCACCTCACGCAGTTCGGATGCCTGCTCGTAGACCTCGACATCCATGCCACGCTGCAGCAGCGCCAAAGCCGCCGCCAGGCCGCCCAGGCCGGCGCCGGCGATCAGAACCTTCAGTGCTGCGGCATCCGCCATCGAATTTTCTCCTGCAGCCCGGGCCGGGGGGGCTGAACGAACTGCATTCGATATCGGCGAACCAACTTCGTCAATTCTGAAACTGCTTGGGCGCACTCCGCGGCCAGTGTGCCGGGCGACCCGCCTCAAACAGATTGGCCAAGTCGGCCAACGACTTCCCGCCCTTGACGGCGACGAGCGCCACCATCGCCTTGACACCGGCGCTGCGGGGTGGAGCGGCAGCATCACTCAGGGCTCGGTCTCCAGCCTGGTCACCCTGCTGCTGACCTTCTACTTCCTGTTCTATGCCCTGCGCGACCGTGAGATGGCGGTGGCCGCGATCGGCAGCATCCTGCCGCTGACGGCCGGAGAATACAGGCGGCTGACCGATCGCATCACCAACACGATCTTCGCCTCAGTCTATGGCACGGCGGCGGTGGCGACACTGCAGGGCGGGCTGGGTGGTGCCATGTTCTGGTGGCTCGATCTGCCGGCGCCGCTGTTCTGGGGCGTGTTGATGGGGCTGCTCGGCATCGTGCCATTCCTGGGCGCTTTCGTGATCTGGGCGCCAGCGGCGATTGTGCTCGGCCTCAATGGCGATGTGCCCTCGGCCATCCTGCTCACGCTCTGGGGGACGCTCGTCGTCGGGCTGGTGGACAACGTGTTGTATCCGATTCTCGTTGGGCAGCGCCTGATGCTGCACACGGTGCGATCCTTCATCGCCGTGGTCGGCGGCCTGCTGGTCTTCGGCACATATGGGATCATCCTGGGGCCGATCGTTGTCGCCGGCGCCCAGACGCTGCTGGAGATCTGGCGGCGGCGAAACCTGGCTTCAGGATAACTGCTGCGGCCGCGCCCGGCGTCCGTGTTCCAGGCGCCGCCTGCGCCTCACCCCAGCGCCGCGGCTCAGTGCGCGGCCAGGCTCCGCTGCAGGCGGGCAATGGCGCCGGGCAGGCCGCGCACCTGCAGCACCCGGCCGGTCTCGTCATAGGTCTCGGACAGCACCCGCACGCTGTCATACACATCGCCGATCAGGCCCTGTTTCGCATAGGGCAGCACCAGCACATCCTCCGCCATCGCCGTCTCGAAAAACGCGATGACCGTCTCGCGCAGCGCGCTGACATCGCCGGGCGCATGGGCGGACAGCAGGATCGCGTCGGGGTGCTTTTCCAGCAGGGCGGCGCGGCCGGCGGCATCCACCCGGTCCATCTTGTTCAGCACCAGGCGGGAGGGCACGGCATCCGCGCCGATCTCATGCAGCACGCTGCGGCTCACCGCCAGCTGCGCCTCATAGGTCGGGTCAGACGCATCGACCACGAACAGCAGCAGCGAGGCTTCCAGTGCCTCCGCCAGGGTGGAGCGGAAGGAGGCGACCAGGTCGTGCGGCAATTGCTTGATGAAGCCCACCGTGTCTGAGACCAGGACGCGCGGGCGCGTCTCCGGCTGCAGCACGCGCACGGTGGTGTCGAGCGTTGCGAACAGCTTGTCCTCCACCAGCACCTCGCTGCCGGTCAGCGCGCGCATCAGCGAGGATTTGCCCGCATTGGTGTAGCCGACCAGCGCCACGCGCAGCTGGTCACGCCGGGCGGAACGCCGGTTGTCGCTGTCGCGCTGCACCGCCTCGAGCTGCTCCTTCAGCTCCGACAGCCGGTCCCGGATCTTGCGGCGATCGAGGTCGAGGGTGCTTTCGCCGGCGCCGGGCCCCTGCCGCCGCTCACCGCCGCCGGAGGATTCGCGCAGCCGGGGTGCGACGTATTTCAGCCGCGCCATCTCCACCTGCAACTTCGCCTCGCGCGTGTTCGCGTGGCGGTGGAAAATTTCGACGATGACGCCGGTGCGGTCGAGCACCTGGGCGCCGGTGGCCCGTTCGAGGTTGCGGATCTGGCTGGGCGAGAGCTCGTGATCGACGATCACGCATTCCGGCTTCCGGGCCATATCCGTATCCGGCATCGGCGTGGCTATTGGCCCGGCAGCCGCCTCGAAGCGCTCCCGCGCCTTGGATTTCGGCGGCGGCGCCATGGTGCCGACCTGGCCTGTGCCGCCGGTGAGGGCTGCCAATTCCGCCAGCTTGCCGCTGCCGAGCAGGGCGCCTGCGCCGGCGCCTTCGCGCCGCTGCGACACCATGCCCACCACCTCGTAGCCCAGCGTCTTCACCAGGCGCCCCAGCTCTTCGAGGCTCGCAGCGTGGCCGACATCATCGACCTCCGGCGTCTGAATCCCGACGAGGATGGCAAGCGGAATGGGAGGCTTTGTTTCCATGGTGGCGGCGTAGCACGGATCGTGCCTGCAGCCGGCACGTCCTCGGGTCTGCCCAACCTGGGCCGTGTCAGACCTGCTGCGGGGCGGTCGGCCAGCACGCGTTGGCGCGGGCGCTCGCACTCGATTGAGGGGCCGAACCGATGGGAGGTTGGCTCAGCATCAGCGGTGACGTCGCCCATCTGCAGGCCGCCAAGATCATCGCCGACCGTGATTGGACAGTCGGCGTGGGTGAGGTCCTGCTCGCCGTCTGGGGTGCCATTGCCGAGCACCGCTGCCACCGCTGGCGGCGCCTCGTCGATCAGCCATGGCGCATGCTGTCCATCGGCCTGCGGATTCTGATCGGCGGCATCTGGCATTACTTCTCAGATTGCGCAGTCGCGGTGTACACTCTGCGCAAGCGATCCCTGTGGGGAGAGCGAGGTCGCCAATCAGCCCTGAATGACTGCGCTGGGCAATACGAAGCAATCATGGATGGATGGCCGAGTGGTTTAAGGCAGCGGTCTTGAAAACCGCCATACGTGCAAGCGTATCGTGGGTT
>LNFM01001059.1_pt1 | contig 64137 bp, 59 predicted proteins | sample 596031 | NCBI WGS metagenome assembly LNFM01 (sample SAMN04254537, study PRJNA301005) | activated carbon metagenome | isolation source: dual media filters at the Ann Arbor, Michigan drinking water treatment plant | place: USA: Ann Arbor
CGAGAATGAAAAATGTCCCTCCGGCCATTCCCGCGAGTAATAACATGATAAAGCCCACCCTCGATCTCGATACGTGTTTTTCTTGGCATATGCGTTAAGGTGAGGGTATGATAGAGGAAGAATGAGAGAATTGCAATATTGCATGACTGACCCCTTTTGTTCCTCAGACCCCTTTTGTTCCTGCTGCTTCACGCAATCAGCGTGATACAGACAAGCAGCCAGGCGAGCACTGAATTTGGAGACGCTGGGAACTCGAATCCTGATTTCGATTTCCGGTACGACGCAAGTTTGGGCGGTTATATTTTCAACCTGCAGACGACAGGATTCGGGACCGGCAGTTATGTCCTGAATTTCATAGCCGCAAGCCCGCAACCGGTCTATTCGGTTGGCTTTCAGGTAAGACAATGATGTCTGACTTCTCAATAAAGCTGGATTTTTCACTAGGCCCCGTCGAATGGCGGGGCTTTTTCTATCGTAATGCGTCGCCTTCGCAGATAACCCAATGCAAATTAGGAGTCATTTATGAAGTTACCCGCTGATGTCAGGCGCACCTCGAGGGAGAACACATTCTAGGTTTTTTGAGGTGCGTTTGAATTCCTGACAAGACACCGAACCGAATGCCTCCCGTTTGGCTAGAAGTATTTTTCAACATCGCCTACGCCTGATCCGGCAAACTCCATCTCCTTTTACCGGTCCAGCTTTTTGAGTTCGGCTCGCAGCAGGGCGGCTTCGCGGGATGTGGTATTGACGGCGAGGGCTTCTTGGAAGAGCGGTGTCGCTTTTTCGCTTTTTCCGATACGGATGTAAGCCTGGCCAAGGGTCAGAAGCAGACGCTGCTGGCCGTGGTGGTGAAATTTCTTGAACATCGGGCCCATGCCTTTGATCATTCCTTCGAGCATTTCGACGACATGCGGTGCCATTCCGTATGAGTCGGGCAGCCAGAGATACGTGGCACTCGCGACCGACAGTACAGCTCCATTTCGCGGGTCGAGCTTTTCGGCCAGTTTGACCAGTTCGAAGCCCTTGTCGAAACTCGCCTTCTGGATCGCGGGCTTATCCTTTTCGAGCCGGACCGCCCGGAGCACGTGAAGTGAGCCGAGATAGGCGAGAGTTTCCGGTTCGTCCTTTTCGATGGTCAACGCGCGTTCGAGGGTCTTTTGCGATTTGGGGACCGCTTCCTTCAGGCCCTCGTCAAAGAACTGAAAAAAGTACGCCTTACCGAGCTTTCTCACCAGGCGAAGATCGTTTGGATTAGCGGCCGCTTCCTTTTCATACTGAGCGACCATCTCCGGCGACGGAGCGTTACCAGCAGGAAAATCCTGAGCAAGCTGGCCCGGTATCTGGCCGATCGCTGTGGCGGCAAAAACAAACAAGAATAACGATAAAAACGCGGATGGAAAAAGCTTAGGATTCACGGCGTGTACCTCGAAATATGTTGAATTTTGACTTGCAGTCAAAATACAAAACGCTGCGCAGGTTAAAAAAGTTCGCCAGGGCTATTTAATAGTTGCAGACGGGCTCACGATCTCGGCGATCTCGGCAAGTAATCTTGCCGGGCCTTTTCCACCGAAAACACCGGGAGCACTGGTATTCACCTGAATGGCGATCGCGATCTTCTTGTCCGGAAAATACATCATGTCTGTGACGTAGCCCGGGAAAAAGCCGCTATGGCCATAGGTCGTACCGTTCTGCGTCGGGCGAATAATGGCACCGAGGCCGTATTTTACGTTCGGGCCAAGTTTTGCCGGAACGCCATCGACCATCATGGCAGCCATTGCGGGATCGATCGCTTTTCCTTCATAAAGGGCCTTTGCCCAACGCGCGAGATCGTGGCCGGTCGAGGCCCAGCCGCCGCCTGTCCATTCTAGCTGCGGATTGACGATGAACTTGCCGTTCTCGATCATCGCGTCCTTGCCGCCGAACGGATTATTAGCCCCGGCATAGCCCTGGACGACGCCCTTCATAACCGGCCCTTCCTGAGCGATCGTATCGTCGAGCTTAAATTTCTTGATGAACCGGTTCCGAGCTTCGTCGTAGAACTTTTTGCCGGTGATCTTTTCGAGGATCATGCCGAGCACGATGTAATTCGTGTCGGAATATTCCCAACCTTTGCCAGCCTCGAACGGAGCAGGAGCGTCAAACAGGTAGGCTAGGCGATCCTCGGGCGTCCAGACCTTGTAGGGATTTGCGGTTAGAAAATCCGTGAACTCTTTCTTAAATTCGTATCGAACCAGCCCGCTCGTGTGGTTCATCAACTGCCGGACGGTAATCTCCTTCGCGTTTGAAACCCGACCGAACCACGGCTCTTTCCCAAAGAATTTTTCGACCTTGTCATCAAGACTCAGCTTGCCATCTTTTACCAGCTGCATTGCCATCGCCGCGGCGAAAGTCTTGCCGGTGCTGCCCGCAGGCATTCGGTCGGTCGGTTTCATCGGCGTTTTTGCATCACGGTCCGAGTATCCGACTGCGAGGCCAAACGATTCGCCGTTCGCAAAGGCAACACCGAGCGTTGCGCCCGGAAATTTGCCGGCCTTGTGCCATTCAGCGAGCTTGGCCTCTATCTGCTGCTTGAATGCCGCACTGTCGGTTGAGCGTGCGGTCTGTTGCGAATAGGCCGCGATCGTTGCCGACAGCAACACTAAACTAAAAAAGAGTCGTCTCATTATCATCTCAAATACCCCAGCTCCGAATTAGGTTCCTCGATGCGAAACCTTCACGGCGTGATCTGTCTCAGATTCGTTCCGTCGGAATCAACCATGAAGATCGCAGCAGGGCCGTCACCATCGGATGAAAAAACGATGCGCTTTCCATCCGGCGACCAAACGCCCGATCGCTCCGTGGCTTTGGTATTTGTGAGGCGTTTAGGATCCCTGCTTTTGGCGTCCAGGACATAAAGCTCGCCGCGGCCGCTGCGGTCGGAAACGAATGAGATCCTCTTATTGTCCGGCGACCAGAAAGCCGCATTGTCGTTGAACTCGCTAACATGAAATCTTTTCACGTCACCACCGTCAGGCTTCATCGTATATAGCTGATTCTTTCCCGAGCGATCCGAAAAGAAGATCAATAGTTTTCCGTCGCGCGACCAGTTGGGAACCTGGTCATTCGCTTTACCGTCCGTTATCACCTTCAGGTTTTTTCCGTCGGCATCCATTACGCAAATGAGCCACTTCGCCCCGTCGCGAAAGTCATTGGTCTTTCGCCACATGAGCGCGATCTGTTTTTCATCGGGCGAATAGACCGGCACGCCGGCGAAGCCATTAAGATCGGTCAATTTGCGAACATCCGACCCGTCTGAATTCATTACATAAATATTTGTATCGACGCCATTCGCTCGCGGCGATTGAAATAAAATGAGCCTTCCGTCTTTCGAAAAATAAGGATGAGCATCGCGTCCTTTAGAATCCGTCAGCCGAACGGATTTCGATCCGTCGGCGTTCATAACATAGATCTCGGGATCACCGTCGCGATCTGAGGTAAAGACTATCTGGCGGCCATCGGGGGACCACTGGGGAAAAGTATTGTTAGCCGCTTGCGCCGTAACCGTGACCGTAAAGATGGTGAGCAAGAAGATTTGAGCGATCAGTTTCATATCACGGTCTCGGCAGATTGGTTGAATTCATGCCTAGCTCCTATTTCTTGCGAACATAAGTAAAGTCAAAACTGGTCGTCCATGTTTTGCCTTCGTCCGTTGAATTCTCGCCGTGCTGGCGGACATCGCCATTGGGTAATCTCGAAAACGTCATTCGAGCGATCGCCTTTTTGCCGTTGATCATCGTATTCGAATCAAGGATCATCTTGCCGTCGACCATGCCGCCAACATAGTGTGTGATCAACCCTTTGTCGTCGACCCACGTCTGGTGCCATTTACCATCCCGAACATCGAACACATTGAAACTCTTGCCGGACGAAACGGGCGTCGACCAGTTCTCAAAGATGATGCAGCTACCCAGGATCAACTGGATGCTACTTGTTCCGACAGTTATGCCTTGCGTATTTCGCGGCAGCCATTCGCCGATCCAGAAATCGAATTGCCGAAACTCGGGCCGAGCCTTACATGGATTGACGGTCTTGTCTGAGCGATCCACAAAAGCGACAAATTTTGGCTCGGCCTTGAACGCCGCAAAATCCGCCTCGCCAGTCAGCGACTCGGGAGCGATGCCTCCTGTCCGCAGACTGCCTTCGAGAGTCTCGTACATCTTTGTCGCGTTGCCCGTTCGTGCGTATGCACGGGCAAGGGCGAGCGAAAAGACCGGGTTTGGTGAGATACCTGACGCCGCCTCGAGATACTTTGCTGCATCTTCATTTCGTTTCAGGCCGAGCAAGGACATCCCGAGACGGTAGCGGGCATTCGCATTCTTCTCTTCAGCCGAAACGATCTTCTCATAGGCCTTGGCGGCGTTTTCCCAGTCCTGTTTCTGGTATGCTTCATTCGCCGCCGTCCGCATCTCGGGCGTGACAGCGGAAGGCGGCTGAGATTGCGCAGCCGAAAAGCTAACGAACGAGACTACTAAAACAGAGAGAACAAATACCTTGATCATAAGAGACTCCTTCAGACGGATTTGCCCTGTCAGATGCTGCCAAAAAAGGTTTTCGTTGTCGCGACCTGCCTGGCTATTTCGCCTTCATCGCCTTTTCCTTTTCACTGCAATCGCCCGGATCCATCGTTGAGGCACCGTTGGCGATCTTCCAGCCCGCGTCGGTACGGACCATGTTGAACTGATTGATCCCGCAATGCGAGAGCTTGCCCTCATTAAAAAATACGTATCGTCCCCATACCATAGCCCAGTCGCCCGAGATCTCGACCTTCGGGTCGTACATAACTTCTTTAACAGCTCCGGGTTTGGTAAAGAATTTGGTGAATTGCTCGCCGTTGATCACGCTGATACGTGATTTACCGTCGCGCCCTTTTTGAAGAGCAACGAGTTGATTCTCAGGTGTGCCCGTTGCAAGAATTCCCGCGGCATTCGCTGCAGCCATCTCGTCAAAAAGCCTCTGGACCACGGCGAGGGCAGCAGCTCTATCATCCGCTTTCTGTGCTGCGGCACTCGTGGCGAATAGCGAAATTGCGAGGGTTAAGATCGTAAATACTTTTTTCATATTCTCCTTAAATAAATGATCGATGTCTGCCAAATTCACGGTGGTTACTAGTTCGATGTTTTATGTTCGATGTACGAACCCGCGATCTTTGGCGCGATCTCGTCGAGCCATCGGTCGAGTTCGGTTTGCGTGTACCATTTTCCTTTGAGCATTACGCCTGAGCGTTTCTTTGTGTTCGAGATGTCGTCGAGCGGGTTTGCGTCGAGCAATACGAGATCGGCACGTCGGCCTTTTTGAATAGTTCCGACCGCGGCGAGCGTGCCAAAGAATTCGCTCGGGTTACGTGTCCCGGCCGCCAGAACGGCATAATTCGACAGGCCCGCTTCGTTTAGGGCCTTCATCTCGTGATGCACGCCAAACCCATACAGCCAGAGAAACTCCGGCGAATCGGACCCGACCATTATCTTGCCGCCGGCATCGTGGATCGCCTTGATAAATTTCTCACGCAGTTCGATCCAGCGTTTTCGCTTCTCGACCGGAACGGTGTTGAGCATCCGGTTTCGCTTGTAAAAATCGAACCATGTCTGCTGCACCTTCGCCGGGTAGAATTTGAAGTCAGGCTGCGCCCGCATCTCTTCTTCGGTGCGCAAACGACCGAAGGAATTCTTCATAAAATGGTGCGTCGGGTTTACGAAAGGATTTGATTCGACCGTTTTTCGAGCGATCTCGGGGATCTTCGACTCGTCCATGTGATCGAAACTCTTCCAGTTGTCCGGCGTGTAGATGTAGAGGTCGGAAACCGAACCTTTCGTCGGGGCGTCGGGCTTGAGCAGCAGTTCCATGTAGCCGTCGAGATGCTCGATCTGCTGCCCGGCCTTCCACGCACGCTCAACGCCGACGAAGCGGCTGTCAGCGTGGCCGACCACACGAATCCCAAGCTTTTTTGCCTCATCGACCGCTGATTCATAAACCAGAGACGGAACAAAGGTGGTTACCTTGATGAAATCGTAACCGGCCGCCTTAGATTTTCGAACGGCTTCGCGGGCCTCTTCGGTGTTGGTTACGACAAAGTTATTCCCCTGTTCACGCCCCGTCAGATGCGGACTCGCGACATAGATCGTTGGAGCGGCGATCTGTCCGGCGGCACTCTGCGCACGTAATTTGAGCAATTCCGGAGTGCCGATCATAAAGCGAACGGTTGTTACGCCATTTGCGACCATTACGCGCAATTCATCGGGAGCGATCGAGTCTGGATAATCATCCGCATCAGACAACAGATGAGTGTGCATATCGACGAGGCCGGGAATAAGGTACTTGCCCCTTGCATCGATCTTGACCGCGTCTTTCGGCACGTTTACTCGCGAGGCATACCCCATTTCGGCGATAACGCCGTTCTTTACGATAATGGTTTGATCGAGAAGTACACGCTCTCGATCCATAGGTATCACGTTCACGCCGATGAATGCAGTCGATTGCGAGAACGCATTCGTAACTGTGAACAGAACTATCAGGAAAATGGCAATGTCTATTGACTTCTCTTTCATCTTCGTAGATCAACGCAGCTTGAGCTGCTTCATTTTTGAGTTGAGCGTACTGTTTCTTAGTTTCAGCAATCTTGCGGCCTGGTTTTGCCGGCCGCCGCTCAGATCGAGAGCAGAACGGATCAATTCGGCTTCGAATCGCTCGACCGCCTGATAGAAGTCGACGCCTTTATCGGCATCAATCTGAACGCCGCATGCCATTCTGTCTACTTGGTGCAAAAGATTTCGGACGGTTCTTCGCAGATTATCAAGTTCATTAACCGTCGCTCTACTTTGGACAAAAGCTCGTGTCGCCATACTTACCACCCTAAAATCAAGGTTTGTGCCTTCTAGTGGATAGGCCTGGATCTGCATCTTACATACCGGCCACGGCTATCCCGTCTGGGGCCGCACCGGGTGTTGCGGTACCGGTTATCTCCATCTTCTCGAGGTTGATCTTGAGCACCTGGTCGACACCCGGCGAAGCAGGATTCGGGCGGCCAGCCGTGACAAACAGTGTCTTACTATCATTTGAAAACGCTACGCCAAGCGGAACATTGTCGAGTTTCAAGCGCCTTACTTCCTTTCGCGTCGCGGCGTCGATCACCAGGATCTCTTTTGTCGGGAGCATCGTGCAGATCACGTATTTGCCATCCGGTGTAAAGCGTACGCGGTAGGGGCGGCCCTTGATATCTAGCTTTGCGACTGATCTTGCAGATGCGAGGTCAACTACCTCGGCCATTCCCTCGACGTTGAGGCCGACCCAGACCTCTTTCCCGTCAGGCGAGAGATCGATTGCCTCAGGTTGTTTACCGACCGGGATCTGAACGATCTGCGACGGCCCCGGCGGTGCCGATTGCGGGAAGTTAAATACCGTGACATTGTCCGAACCGATATTTGCCGTGTAGAGCCTCTTTTGATCAGGCGAGACAACGACCATATGCGAGCCATTTTGGCCTGTGCCCATTATCCAATCGACCTTATTCGCAACTATGTCGTAACGTGCTATCGCCCGGTTAACCTCGGCCGAGAAATACAGCTTTGTTCCGATCAAATGCAGCCCATGGGGACGCAGCAGCGGCGAGACATCGACGCGGCGAAGCTCTTTTGCTGTCGCGATGTCGATCACCGAGATAGAACTTCCCGGTGTCTGGGCCCCGTAATTAGACACATACGCCGTCTTTCCGTCCGCCGATAAGACCACTTCGTGCGGCCCGTCGCCAACCGGCACTTTGCCGGTTATTTTCATGGTTACCGGGTCTATGATCGACATCGAGGCCTCGCCCTTATTTGTCGTAACGAGTACGGGCTTGATGACCTGGGCAGCGGAGTAAGTCGCAGCCATTATCACGAAGAGGAAGGAAAGGATGGTGAACGCAAACTTATTCTTCATATGATTTTCTCGCTTATACGCGAATGACCAGAGAATGGTTTCGGTCAATGCGCGAAATGTTACCTGCCGCATCCGGGCCAGCATAGATGATCGATGTATTTAAAAGAAAACGCGCCGATGATGATCTGTTTATCTTCATCGGCGCCTTGGCTGCTTTGTAAGCAATAAGAAGTTAACTGGTGACGCCGAAGATCGGCTTATATTCGGTCACCTTGTTTATCTCCTCATCGTCGGGGTCGGCGATATCTTTTCGCACGAGCAGGACCAAATTCACACCGGGCCTCAAGGGGTAGACGCCGGCATACTTATAATGGGTCGAATATCGCTGGATCATCGCCGCATCCTGATCATTCTTCTTTGCGACGATCATCTCGGCAGTACTGGCATCAACCAATGAGCCGTGAAAATTGGCTTTGTAAGGAGCAAAATACCATGTAAGCGGCCAGTAATCAGGCGAGACGATCTCGATCGTTGCCTCTTTTCCCTTGCCGCTTTTTGCAGCGTAACGCTCCACTTCGCTAACCAGATCCAGCATGCCGCGGCGCGAATGCGCATAGACGTAGGGCATGTCTTCATCGTCGTACCGAACGAAATTGTGCGAATACGTTTGGTATGAAAGAAGGACTGTCCCGATCAAAGCGAGTGCCACGGACGCGTATTTTTGGCGATCGCTCCCGGAGGTGAACATCTGCCCGAGCCCGTATCCGGCGGCGATGCACATAGGCAGCAGGAAACTCAGCATCAGCCAAGGCGTCTTATAAGGAATTATTGAATACGCCATCAAGAGGCCCAGCGCCCAAAAGCCGGTGAAAATGGCAAATTTATGCTTCCCTTTCATCAACGCGATCAATCCGCCGAGTACCGAAAACACCAGGATCGGAGCTTCGATCTCGATGCCCCATTTTACATATCCCAGGTAGCCGCTCTGCGTATGATCTTTGTTCCCCGTCTTCGTCCAGATGGCATAGGCTTCGAACGCCCGTGAGATGCCTTCGGCGAATGTGAAGAAAGAAGAGAAAAACAAGACACTGACGTAAATGAACGCCGTTGCGACCCCCGCACCGATGACGATCATCTGCGAGTTGTCTCCGAGGCCCCGTCGGAAGTTGCTCCACGTTGGATCGACCGGTTCGGCAAACTCAGTCTTGTTCTCTTTCCTCAGGTCTGACAGGAAAATGCCCCAAGCAACAACAGCCGCGATAACGGTGAAGATGACCAGGTAAAAGGCAAAGCTCTCGGCCGGTTTATTCGGCGTGAAAAAGTTCTCGTTCAGGAACTTCCACGCCGCCGAAAGGCTCTCGCTCTTAAAAAGGGCGGTAGCTAAGATAATGCCGTGTACTGCCAACAAAATGCCCCACCAATTCTGTTGAAAAGCCCGGCTTTCTCTTATCTGCTTCCAGATCCACACGCTGAGACATGCGATCAGCATCGTACCGATAGTAATAAAAGCGGTCTCCTTGGTAGCGAAGAAAAGCGCGACCGATGCCGATGCGAGGATCAGGTATAACGGCCGGCCTTCATCCCACGTTAGCAAGCGTTGAATCAGGTAATAGGTCAGGCCGGCTGCCCCGAGAAAAAGTGAGATCCGTGCTATGAAGAGGACGTTGTCATTATCACCGCCAATCAGCTTTGCGATCCGTAGCGCGAATGGCGACAAACAGGTAAATAAGAGCACGCCCATCCACGCAATCGCCCCCGGACCTGCACGTCGCTTTTCGATAAAAAAGAGTACCGAAAGGACTATCGCAAGACTCAAAAAAACAAAGAATATCTCGTGAATAAAGTATCGTGAGATATAGACCATCCCCGGCGAAAGAGCTACGAACAAGGCTGCGACGAGCGTCCCAACCTTGCCGATGTAGTTCTTCAAATAGAGCACCAGAATCACCATGAGCACGCCGAAGATAGCCATGCTAACCCGAACGGGTATGGTTTCGAGGCCAAACAACTTAGCAAAAGTTAGCGAGATGTAATAGAGCGTCGGGCCGTGATAGTTATCTGGTTGATACTTGTAAATGCCATCCTTAAACAGAGTCGTTAAGAAAAATCCGTTTACACCCTCATCGTGATGAAAGGGCTTAAGCCCGAGCATGAAGAAGCGCAAAAACGCCGATATTGCCACGATCACAGCCGAGCATCCAAGCCAAACGTAGTCTCTTTCCCCACTCGCACTTAGTGGTTCAGGAGCGGGGTCGAGAGACCTTTCTACTATTCCATCGTCGGGAGCGTTCTCTGCTGCCTCGATCTCTGCGGGTTTGTTTTTCTTCTTCTTTGCCATCGTTACTACTTTACTTTGTATACACGGTATTGCCCGGCTTCGGCTACGACCGGAAACTTCTTAAAGAACTCTTCGTTTGCTTTTAGGGTGTTGCGTTCCTCGTGCGTAAAGATCACGTAATCGACATTATATTGAGCAAGGAGAGTATCTGCCAAAGCCGCTCCGCTGTATATCTGCCGCACGTCTGCCTCGCGGGGCCCGTAATCTATACCATGCGAAGCAAGGTGTCCGCTGTAACGCATTACCGATTGACGCCCTGAAAGAACCACGGGGGAGTTGTAGGTCGGAGCATTAAGGAATATTGCTTTTGGATCAGTCTTCTGCCTGATCTGTTCGGCGATCCGAACGGCATCGGGTTCAAAAACCCCGTACTTGATCTGACCGGAAACGGTTCGCCATACGTCGAGTGACCCCGAAGCAATAAGGACAAATACCGCGGCTCCGGCGACTATCTTAAAGAGCCTCGACTGCTCCCATGCCCAGGCAATGGCGATCGCTACAAAGGGCAAAGTGCCCGCAAACCAGTAGATCAGGATCTTGATATTATCCCATTCCCAAGGGGCCAATTTCGCACTGTTCGATATTACGAAGAGGAAAATGAAAGGGATATAGAAAAGCACGAGCGTCAGCCTCAACCCTGCTTTTGACTCTTCCTCTTTTTCGAACAGCTTGCCACGCTTCAGATATATCCAAATCCCCACGGCCAGGAGAGGGAAGACGAGTCCGGTATTCGTGAACCAGAACCAAAGAAAACCACTCTCACGTTTATCCCATCCGAAGAACCAGTCGAAGAACTTTGTCGTTTCAGTCGCCGTTCCTGTCATTAGCCATACAAGCTCGGGGATCGCGATCACCGCAGTTCCAATTCCGAAAGCTATCCACTTGATCCACTGATCGGGCCGCATCGCGAACAGGAATGCAGTTACGAGGAAGAGCACCACAAGACTGTGCATGTGGATGAGCGGAAGCGTACCTGCCAGGAGCCCGGCCGCTAAGGCAGGGCCGCCGACCTTGATCAGCCTCGATCTCAGGTCCGGATCAGTATCGGTTGTCGCATCCTCTGACTTCGCCCGTGGGCAGGCAAAGACACGCCATAGATACCCAAGTACGAGTAGGGTCAGCGGCATTCCGAGCAGCAGACTCCGCTGCGTCATGAACAGTACGACCAGCGAGTTTCCCCATCGATACTTGTCGTTGATCGTATAATCTCGCGGCAGGGCCATCAGAAAGTCGTAGAGCCCTTTGCCGGATGCCGAGAGGTCGCTGCTCATCGCAATAAAGCCGAGGCCGCCGCTTAGGAACAAGAGTACCGGTGCGATACGCCCTGCCAGCTTGCTGCCGGTTATAGTGGCGACAAAGCTTTCGAATATCACGAAGAGCGAGAACGCCCATGCCACGTTCTGTACGAACATCGCACTTATTACGTCAGCCCCGAGCTTAACGTAAACCGCACTCAGCAGATCCGCAATGAACGGGTATGTATACTTTGCACCTGCCCATGAGGGATTGACGACCGGGAAGTTATTGGCTTCTGTAAAGCTAAAGATCGTACCGAGATGATAGGGAAGATCTCCGAGGTTCTGCGAACCGCCGGTTTGTATGGCGCCGCTCGCCATGAACATCGTCCGGTCGAAGAAGAGCCAGAAAAGTAGGAAGAATCCGGCGTAGTATGCGAAACGCTTTGCTTTTGCAAGGTTTGCTCCCTGCATCGAGCCTTTTGCCTTAGCCCAGTCGTTGAGGAACTTCTTTCTAATGGCGGCGTCTCTCATTACGGCCAGCGGTGCCAGCGTGACCGCAACCGCGACGAGGAGGACCGGAACAGTAAAGCCGCCTATCGAGGCAAGAAGGAACGCTGCGAGGCCGAGTATCACCGAGCCGATGATCGTGCCCGCCGAGAGTCGCCACAGCAATGTCTTCTCTCTAGCGACGAGATATGTCAGCGGCAGGCCGCCTATTGCGGTCATGGCTATCAGGATCAGGGCAATGATCATACTTGTCGGTGCTGGCGAACCAGAATCAAATTACCTACTTTACCCGCAAAACTCAACACTTCTGCTACTCCCATTCGATCGTACTAGGGGGTTTCGATGAGATATCGTAAACCACTCGGTTTATACCTCGCACCTCAGAGGTGATCCGCGACGAGACCTTCGCGAGAAGGTCGTGCGGCAACCTCGCCCAGTCGGCGGTCATGCCGTCGGTCGAGGTGACCGCCCGAATAGCGACCGTCTTTTCGTAGGTTCGGAAGTCGCCCATCACGCCTACCGACTGGATGGGGAGCAGCACGGCAAATGCTTGCCATACCTCACCATATACCCCGAAGTTGTGCAGCTCCTCGATAAATATCTTGTCGGCCTTCTGCAGCAGCTCGACCTTCTCGGGTGTGATATCGCCGAGGATGCGAACGCCGAGGCCCGGGCCGGGGAAAGGATGTCGCTGCAGTATCTCATCCGGGATACCGAGGTCCTTGCCGATCAGCCTTACTTCATCCTTGAACAGCTCGCGGAGCGGTTCGATGAGCTTGAGGTTCATCTTCTCGGGCAGGCCGCCGACGTTGTGATGCGATTTGATCGTCACAGACGAGCCTCGCAGGCTGACCGATTCTATAACGTCTGGGTAGAGCGTGCCCTGGACAAGCCATTTCACATCGCCTATCCGCTTAGCCTCAGTATCAAAGACGTCAATGAACTTTGCACCTATCGCCTTTCGCTTCTTCTCAGGATCGACCACGTCGGCTAGCACCTTGTAAAACTCGGTCGATGCATCGACGCCGGTGACATTGAGATGAAGATTGTTCTTGTATACGTCGAGCGTGTCTTCGAACTCCCTATATCTCAGGAGGCCGTTGTTTACGAATATGCAGTGCTGGCGGTCGCCTATCGCTTCTTGTACAAGCACCGCCGCGACGGTCGAATCTACGCCGCCCGAAAGTCCGCAGACGACCCTATCGTCAGGGCCGACGATCTGGCGTATCTTCTCGACCTCTTCCGTTATGAACTGTGCCGGCGTCCAATCGCCTTTACAGCCGCAGATACGGAAGATGAAGTTCCTTAAGACCTCTTTTCCGAGCGGGGTGTGAGCGACCTCGGGGTGGAACTGCACGCAGTAGATACCGCGTTCATCGTTCTCCATTGCGGTTATCACGTCGCCGGTCGTAGCGGTCTTGCGAAAGCCGGGCGGAACGTCGGTTACGTGATCGCCGTGGCTCATCCACGCGTCCAGCTCGAAAGGCATCTCGTCAAAGAGGCGTGTCGCACCGCTGAGAACCTTGACCTTGGCGTGGCCGTATTCGCGACGCATCGCGGGTTCGTTCCGTCCGCCGAGGTCGACGGCGACCATTTGCATCCCGTAGCAGATGCCGAGGATCGGTACATCGATCTTGTCGTAGAACCCCGCCTCGACTCGCGGTGCATCCTCATCCGTCACGCTCGACGGGCCGCCGGAGAGTATCACGCCTTTCGGCTTTCTGGCCGCTATCTTGTCGGCCGCCAGGTGGAACGGGTGTATCTCGCAATAGACTCCCTGCTCGCGAACCCGCCGGGCGATCAGTTGGGTATACTGCGAGCCAAAATCGAGGATGATGATTACTTCGTGCTGCAAATCTTATCTCTCCGCATGTCGATTTCGAATCCGTAATTATAACCGCACGTTCCGTTTTGACCGAAACCCGTATTGTCAGCTCTTTCTGACATGCTCCACTGACTCGGTGACCAGCGTTTCGAGTATCGACATATCTATGTCGGTTAGCCGTTTCACGTACAGACACGATTTGCCCGTCTTGTGCTTGCCGAGTGAGGCGAGCAGCTCGTCGTATCGGGCGAAGCCATCCATGATATAGAGCGTCAGGCTGCCTTTCCTTGGCGAGAAGCCTGTGATCATCCAGTCCAGCTCGCGGCCTGAGTCGTATTTGAGCGTTCGTGAACCGAAGCCGATGATCGCCGGGCCCCACATCTTCGCCGGTTCGCCCGTGACCCGCTGCATCAGGTCGAGGATGACTAGGCTGTCTTCCCGCTGCTGCTCGTCTGCGACCGAATTTAGGAATGCCACCGGATCGGCATCATTCTCTTTCGTTTTCAGTTCTACTTTTGCCATTCAATGTCTCCTGTTTTCGGCCACGGCTTGGATGGTCTAAAATCTAGAGTATGAAGATCGCAATTGCCGCTGACCACGCTGGTTTCGAGGAAAAGGAAAACATCAAATCCACGCTCGACGAGATCGGTGTCGAATATACCGACATGGGCACCGACTCGGCCGATTCCGTCGACTATCCCGACTATGCTCGCAAGGTGGCCGAGGCCGTCGCTCGGGGCGAGTACGAACAGGGTTTGCTCGTATGCGGTTCGGGTACCGGAATGGCGATCTCGGCAAATAAGGTTCGCGGAGTTCGTGCCGCTGTCGCCTGGAACGCCGAGACTGCGAGCCTCGCCCGCCGGCATAACAACGCTAACGTCCTCGCCATCGGTGCCAGAACCTCGCCTGCGGGAACCATTCCTGACATCGTGAAGGCTTGGTTCGCGGCTGATTTCGAAGGCGGCCGCCACGGCAACCGCGTCGATAAGATCACTGGTATCGAAACGAGTTGCCTTTGATCGGGCTCCTATTATCCTCCTGCCTTTATAGAGTTATCCCCGCTTCTTGTCCGGTCTTGGCTTGATCGCGGTGCTCGTTCGCGGCGTCACGGCTGAGGCGACGAGATCCTCGGTCGACTGTGATTCCCTTTCGGTCTTGCTTGTCAACAGTTTTGAGTTGCTGACGATTCGTTTTGCGGCTTTTGCCGCCTTGCTCGGTCGTTTCGTTGGTTTGGTCATTACTTTTCCTCGTTCCTTATTATCCATCCGCCGCCGACTACTTCGTCGCCGTCGTAAAATATCGTCGCCTGACCCGGCGTGATCGCCCGCTGCGGCTCATCGAAAACGATGCGTGCCCGCTCGCCCGGCAGAGCGTGTATAGTCGCCTGAGCTGGATCGTGGCGATAGCGTATCTTGACCTGCGCCCTGACGGGTTCCGTTGGCGTGTCGAAGGCTATCCAGTTCACACCGCGCGCCGTAAACTCCATCGCCTCAAGCTCATCTTCCTCGCCGACGATTATCTGATTGCGTGCCCGCTCGATCTGAATTACGTACAGCGGTTTCTCATGAGCGATGCCGAGCCCGCGACGCTGGCCGATCGTGTAGCGGTGAATTCCGGTATGTGTACCGAGCGTTTCGCCGGTCGTGCTCACGATCTCGCCGCCCTCGGGGAGTTCGTCGGAGCGGCCTTCGTGGTCGAGGTAGCGGTCGATGAACTCGCTGTACTTGCCGTCCGGCACGAAACAGATCTCCTGCGATTCCTGCTTTTCGGCGGTGTAAAGATTGGCCCCGCGAGCGATATCGCGAACCTCTTCCTTTTCCATTTCGCCGAGAGGAAAATATGACCTCGAAAGCTGTTCCTGATTCAGTTCCCAGAGGAAATACGTCTGGTCTTTCCAGCGGTTGGTCGAGCGAAACAGGCGGTAACGGTTCGCCGCTTCGTCATAGATCACGCGGGCGTAATGCCCGGTCGCGACCTTGTCACAGCCCAAGCTTATGGCCATCTTGTCGAGAGAGGCGAATTTCAGCCTCGAGTTGCACGCCACGCACGGGATCGGAGTTTCGCCGCTCAGGTAGCTTTCGACGAAAGGCTCGACGACGTCGCGTTCGAAGTCCTTTTCGAGATTGAGCACGTAAAACGGAAACCCAAGCGACTCAGCCACGCGGCGTGCGTCATATACATCATCCAGCGAGCAGCAACGCGACGGCAACGGGTCGCCGTTCTCATCGGTCGAAATCCCTCGACGCTGGTTCCAGAGCTGCATCGTAAACCCGACCAGCTCGTGCCCCTCATCCTTTAGCAGAGCCGCCGCCGCCGAACTATCGACCCCACCGCTCATTGCTACCGCGATCTTCATACTTATTAGTATATCGCAATGGGATCGCGATCCGACTCTGGTTGCCAAAAGTACGACCAGTTGTCTACCACGCTCCCTGTCGCCAACGGCGACAAATATTAAAGCCTAGGGTGGAATGAGCGATAGCGAATGCAACCCTAGGTAAGTCCCAATCATAGGTTCGGCTCGCTGAAGGCGAGCAATCGGCTCGCAGCAGTTTATTCGTCCCCTTCAGGGACGCCGCGATCTAACGGCAAGACCTAGGGTTCCGCTCGACGACTCGCTGCACCCTAGGCTTTAATATTTGTCGCCGTTGGCGACGTTAACTCGAACGAGGCTCTTGATGATTCAATTTTCAAAGATCTGTCCCACATGGGACACGGCGGGACGGTCGCTGGGTCGGCGTAAATTATTAATAATAAACCATTTATCGCTGACCCTCCGTCTTGTCCCACTGTCCCGCATAGATTTAAATTGTGTTTCTTTCATAAAACACTTGACTATTATTGCAACGTATGTAAGATATGTCAATACATATGGACGCGCCGTTTTTGGAAAATGAGGTCGAACCTGCCGCCGAGGGCGTGCGGCTGTTTCGCGAGTGGATCGCGGACGACACGGCCGAAGCTGACCCAAAGGAGCTCGCGGGACATCTGTGGCGTGAGGGCGAGATCGCTCTGCTCGTGGGCGAACCGGGTGCGGGTAAGAGCATTCTGGCGGTCGAGATCGCCGACCGCATTTCGCAGAGTTATGAGGGCAAGCCGCTCGATTGCACGGTCGAGCCAACTAACGTCCTCTATGTCGACCTGGAAATGGACGCCCGCCAGCTCAGGCGGCGTTATTCTTATGAGCTCGATCCCGGCGAAACTCGCGAGGACTACGAATTTACCGAGCGTCTGTACCGTCTGCCCGTCAATCCGCTAAAGATGATCGCTCGTCGCACGCCGGAGGAAACGGCCGCAGCTTTTGTGACCGAGATATCGAAGGCCGCCCGCGAATGTGAGGCGAGGGTGATCGTCATCGACAGCATAACTGCTTTGAAACGTTCGTATTACGGCACGACCGATCTGCTGCCGATCATCCGACGCATTCGCCACCTTGCGCAGCGTCGCGGGCTGTCGATCCTGATGCTTGCAACCATCCCCGGACGTGAAGCGGATAGGGCTGTTTCGCTCCGAGACCTCGGTGGGCTGCGGCTCGCGGCAAGCTGTGTCGATACGGTTTTCGCTATCGCCAAAAGCGGCGTGGTGGCAAACGAGCGCTACATCAAGCACCTGACGTCGCGGAATTCGCAGGTAGTTTACGACGCGAACTCCGTTTTGCGGTACGAGCTGAACCTAAGCGGAAATTTCCTCGGGCTGGAATTCAAGGGCTTCGATTGTGAATCGTGCCTGCTCAGCTCCGGTCAAAAGGTGCATACCGACGGCGAGATAGCCGAGATCATCAGCCTACGCCGTGAGGGCCGAACGATCCGCGATATCGCCCTCGAGGTCGGCCGCTCGAAAACAACGGTCGGCCGCCTGCTGCAGCGATACTACTGCTCGGGCGAACCTCACCCGGACGAGGACGACACCGAAGCGCCGAATTTTGCTGAAATTTTGATCCGTGCCGCCGAAGATCTCACGCCTGAGGAACCAGCAACCGAGCCGTTCGAGGATGCGACCCAGGAGCCGCGGGCCGACAGCGAAGAAACGATCGAAACACCGGAAGAGAGGTTGATCCCGTACGAATTTCCGGGCTGCGAAGAGTATGAGAAAGCGCTTCGCGACCCGCGGCTTGTCGTTGAAAAGGGAATGAAAAGAAAGGATGCCAAGCTCCTAAGACGCGAACGCTCGATCATCGAAGCCGCCGCAACCACCGCCAACCGCAGCTATAAGGAAAAAGGCCTCAAAATGCGTCTAAAAGACCACCCACGGCTGACGGCATTTCGGACGGACCATGGGATCGGGTTTGAGGATTCGGGTTAAGAGCCCAGAGAAAGAACGCTCCGTAGGAGCGACCTGTCTGTAGCCGACAATGACAATAAGAAGATCGAGCGAGGCCGCTCCTACGGAGCTACTTCAACTCGCTAGCCAACCGCTCGATGATTGCATCGGCGTACATTCGCGAACCCGCGGGGTCGGGGTGGCCGATGGCGGCGACTTCGCAGAGGCGGACGGGGTAATCGATGCCGGTTTCTTTCTTTAGTTTTGGCAGGGTCTCACGGCAATCGCGGGTTCGCTCGCGAGCTTTGGCATCTTTGACGTAGCCGCCCTTGCCCATTCGGAAGAGCCGCGAGTTCGGGGCCTCGGTAGCATGCTCGTCGGTCAGAGGCGAACGGACGAAGAATGCACGTTCGGAGCCGAGTTTTTGATTGAGTTTCGCGACGGCCTCGGCCATGCACGTATTTGAGGTTTCGAACCACAGACGCGAGCGTTCGATGGCACGTTTTCGGAGCTTGTCAAAAAACAACGGCCGCACAAGCGGATTGTTCGGTACGAACTTGAGGAATCGCGGAAAGCTGAGAGCCTCGAGCCAGGCGTTGAGCAGCTTGCTCGACTGGGAGTACTTTGTGATGACCGGATAGTAGCCGACGACAACTATTTTCGCCTTGGGGTTTCGCGCGGCGGCAAGCTCCAGCACATCGTAGAGGTCATCGCGAAGGTGGGTTTGGATATCCCGCTTCAGCTCAGCGTCATTACCCTTCGGGTCCAGAACTTCTGACGTGCTAATGTCCGTTATGCCGCCGGTCAACATTATCAGATCAGCCGTTTTGCCTTCGCTGCGGTATTCATCTGACGCCGTCTCGATCTGTTTCGAGATGCTCGGGAAGCCGACGTTGACTTCCGGCTCGTAAAAAAAATTCTCGTCGCGGCCGATCTTTGCGTACTTTGCCGCCTCGTGAGCGTGAAACTTCAAGGTTGAGCCAGAATGTGCTTTGACCTTGACGTTAACCGACGTCGACAACGTTTTTCTCAGCCAATCGGCCGTCAGCGAGTAAAATTTGTCTTTTTCCTCAAGCCCCTGGCCCCAGATAACCGAGTCGCCGACGACCAGAAACTCAAACGCGGTGTCCGTCTGAGCAAGCAAACGCGGCCCGCCTAGCGTCAAGCCCAAGACGGACGCCGACAACGCTTTGAGAAAAGAACGCCGGTCGAGTTTTAGCATTATTTGCGGATAGGTTAAACGATTTGACGATGAAAAGGCAAAGAAACCTCTGCGGTTTGACCGCACCTGCTACTGGCTCGACGCGAAGAAGCACCCGGGCCTTGCAACTCGCATTGGCGCTATGTTATTTTTTTCAAACTATGAAGCTTGCCATCCGCATTCGCTAATTAAACCCCGACGCAATTATCCGTATCGTAGAAGAGCGCTTTGCGCCCGTTGATCCGGGCGTGAGCGACGCTTATTTGTCTTTTTTCATAAGGAATAGTTAGTCATGTCTAGTAATGTTGAAACTCCGCCCACGGAGGAGATCAAAAATTCGTTTTCGAGCGTCCTGCGTGAGGCCTTTGTCGGAACGACCCGCGATTTTACCAAGGGGCCGATCCTGCCCGCGCTCATTATTCTCGCCATCCCGATGATCCTCGAGATGTCGATGGAGGCCCTGTTTGCGATCGTCGACACGTTCTTCGTCGCCAAGCTGGGTGCGGAACCTGTTGCCGTAGTTGGCTTTACGGAATCGGTGCTCGCTCTGGTTTACGCCGTCGCGATCGGCCTCAGTATCGGCGGGACGGCGACCGTCGCCCGGCGATTTGGCGAGCAGGACCTCGACGGAGCCGCACGCACGGCGACCCACGTCGTCTACCTTGGCCTGATCGTCTCTGTTGTGATGGGAGCCGCGGGGCTCATCTTTGCGCCCGATATCCTGCGTTTTCTCGGAGCCGAGCCAAGCGTCGTCGAGCTTGGAACGCCGTTCGCCCGAATAATGTTCGGAACGAATGTCGTCATCGTTTTCCTGTTCCTGCTTAATGGCGTATTTCGCGGTGCCGGCGATGCGGCTATCGCACTTCGAGTACTGATCATCGCAAACGGCTTGAACATCATCCTCGATCCGCTGTTCATTTTCGGCGTCTGGATCTTTCCCGAATGGGGCGTTACCGGTGCTGCGGTCGCGACGGTCATCGGGCGTGCGGTCGGTGTGACCTACGCATTTTGGGCGCTCTTTCTGCGAAAGAACGGGCGGCTCGAAGTGCGTGCGGAACACTGGCGTTTCGACCCGAAACTGATCGTCTCGCTCATCAAGATATCGGGTACGGCGGTGCTGCAGTTCCTGATCGCAACGCTCAGTTGGAGCGGACTGGTGATCATACTTGCTCCATTTGGCACAGTCGCCCTGGCCGGGTATCAGATCGGGCTGCGGGTGATCATTTTCGTCCTGCTTCCCGCCGTCGGCTTGGCAAACGCCGCAGCAACGCTCGTCGGCCAAAATCTCGGGGCCGGACAACCCGAACGTGCCGAACGCTCGGTCTGGCTCGCAGGCGCCCTGAATGCCGGCCTGCTCGGCCTCGCCGGACTGTTCTTCGTGATCTTTCCTGACCTGGTCGTCAGCGTGTTCACGACGGATCCGCAAGTATCGACATACGCAAGCGACTGTCTGCGGATCGTCGGTTACGGCTACGCTTTCTACGGGCTCGGGATGGTGATGGAAAGCTCGTTCAACGGTGCCGGCGACACCTGGACGCCGACTTACTTGAACTTCTTTGTTTTCTGGATGTTCGAGATACCGCTGGCGTACGTGCTCGCCAACCATTTCGGCTACGGCCCGCAAGGCGTCTTCTGGTCGATGACGCTGGCATTCTCAATGCTGGCGGTCGTCTCGGCCCTGCTGTTCAAACGCGGTAAGTGGAAGCTGAAAGAGGTGTAGATTCCCGATGATTCACCACGGAGAACACGGAGAACACAGAGTACAATTTAAGGCCATTTCTCTGTGTTCTCTGTGCCCTCTGTGGTTAAATCTCTTCTTATGCGAGGCGATGTTTTTCCCGATCCGTTAACGTACCGCTACCCCGAGTGGGTCGCGATCGGGAACTATTATTATCAGGCGCACGACGTCGTTGCTTTTGGCACGCCGCTGACGCCTGAGAACGTTCGCGAGGCTTACCTGAAAGGCATTTTCCCTTGGAATACCAAAGGCCTTCCGCTGCCATGGCATTGCCCCGAACGTCGTGCGATCCTCGTGTTCGAGGAGTTAACAGTTCCACGCAGCCTCGAGAAAGTCAGGCGAAAGACCGAGCTAACGTTCACCATCGACAGCGATTTCCGCTCGGTAATGCACCAATGCGCACTCGCCTATCGCCCTGGACAAGGCGGCACGTGGATATCGCCGGAATTCGAGATAGTCTACAACCAACTCCACCGCGAAGGCTTTGCCCACAGCGTCGAAGCATGGAATCCCGACGGCCAACTCGTCGGCGGCCTCTACGGCATCGACGCCGGCGGCGTATTCTGCGGCGAATCGATGTTCTACAAAGCACCCAACGCCTCAAAACTCGCCCTGCTATTCTTGATCGATCACCTAAAACAACGCGGCTCAACCTGGCTAGATTGCCAGGTGATGACACCGCATATGGAAGCGCTTGGGGCGAGAGAGATTGACCGTAGAGAATTTTTGGATAGACTCAAGGAAACCCAGAAGTTAGAGCTTGATGTATTCTAAACAGGAATAGCTAATGCCGCATCGAGAACGAAAGAACATCCGTCCGGGATCGCAGGTGGCAATCGTACTGAAACAAGATCAGCGAACCGGCAAGCAAACCATCGGTATCGTTAAAGACCTGCTGACAAATTCACCGAGCCACCCGCACGGGATCAAGGTAAGGCTGACTGATGGCCAGGTTGGCCGCGTTCAAAACCTTATCGATAGCCAGCGACAGTAGACGCCTCTTCAGTGTGGTAAAGGAGAATTTATGAAAGGCTTATCCAATTCAATTAGCCCCATTTTTCTGCTGGCTATCTTACTTCTGATCCCCCACTCAGCACTGTCGCAGCCAAGCTCTGATTACAAATATTCGCCTCCGGCGAGACTCAGTGACGGCATTCAGACGGGAACACTAAGATCGGGAAAGCTTGACGAGGCAAAGGTATTTGCCGGGATGAACGAGGTCCTGAAACGAACTTATGGAAATATCCATAGCGTTTTGATCTTTCGAAACGGGAAGCTAGTCTGCGAAGAATATTTCACCGGACCTGACGAGAATAACCATAAGGGCGAGATCGGTATTGTCGCTCACAACAGAGAGACGCTACATGATACTCGCAGCATATCGAAAAGCGTTGTCGCATTAGCTGTTCTAATCGCTTATTCCCAAGGCAAGATCAAGGATCTAGATCAGCCCATCTTTTCCTATTTTCCCGAATACGCGAGCCATGCCGAAGGCGAAAAGAAGAACATTACGATTCGCCATGCTCTCACGATGACTCCGGGTCTCGAGTGGAACGAGGAATTATCGTATTCGAACCCAGCAAACACCGCATATCAGATGAATAGGGCGCCGGACACGATCAAGTTCGTTCTGAGCAGAAAGCTCGTCAATAAACCGGGAACCAAATTTGAGTACAGTGGAGGAATGACCCAGCTGCTTGCTGCGATCGTCAAAAAAGCTACCGGATCGGACATAGAAGAATTCACACGGAAGCATCTACTCACCCCGCTCGGAATAACAAAGTATGAATGGGCCGAGCTGAAGCCGGGCCAGCCCGACGCCGACTCTGGCCTCCGGCTCCGTTCGCGTGACATCGCTAAGATCGGATTGCTTTTGGTGAACGGAGGCATGTGGAACGGTAAACGGATCGTACCCCAAAAGCTGATAGCGGACGCAATGGCAGAGCACGCGAAAGTGTCGTCTGACGAGAAAACCGGTGACGTTGTGACCTATGGTTATCAGATCTGGCGGTTCACATTTCGGCCAGATGATAACTGGCCGTCCGGCTTCATCGAGCTCAGCGGAAACGGCGGCCAAAAAGTGGTTATCGATGCCAAGACAAAAGCGATGGTCGTCATCACGGCCGGAAACTATGACCTCACCGGTCTTAAGAAAAATTCATTTGATATTTATCCGGACCTGGTATTTTCTGCAATGCTTGACCGGTGAGATAATCGTCCGATCAAAATTATGACAAACACATTCCTGATCTACGGAGCGAACGGCTACACGGGTGAATTGATCACGCGGTTTGCGGCGGAGCGTGGTTTGAGGCCGATCCTCGCGGGGCGCAACGAAGCGAAGATCAGCGAGCTGGCGGGCAAGTACGGTTTTGAATACCGTATTTTCTCGCTCGACGACACGGCGAAGCTGGATGCGGCTTTGCAGGAAGTCGACATGGTACTGCATTGTGCGGGGCCGTTTTCGATCACTAGTTTGCCGATGGTGAAGGCTTGTTTGCGGAACAAAAAGCATTACACGGACATCACGGGTGAGATCAGTGTTTTTGAAACTTGTGCGGCGATGGATAAAAAGGCTGTCGAGGCCGGGATAATGGTCATGCCGGGCGTCGGATTCGACGTCGTCCCGAGCGACTGTCTGGCCCGGCATCTGAAGGATCGCCTGCCGTCAGCGACGCATCTTTCGCTCGCATTCTACGGCATGGGCCGCATTTCGCACGGAACGCAGGCAACGATGACAATGAACGTCGGCCGCGGCGGAGCGATCCGCAAAGACGGCCAGATCACGCCCGTTCCGGCTGCCTGGAAAACCCGCGAGATCGACTTTGGCGAGGGCGTCACCAAGACCGGCGTCACAATCCCCTGGGGCGATGTCTCAACCGCCTTTCATTCGACAGGAATCCCAAATATCGAGGTTTTCACAGTCGTACCGCCCAGCGCGGTCAAGATGATGAAAGCCTCACGCTACCTCGGCTGGCTGCTCGCGACGGGTCCGGTGCAGAAGTATCTCCAATCAAAGATCCCACCCGGCGGCCCGTCCGACGCCGAACGCAAAAAAGGCAGAACCCTCATGTGGGGCAAAGTTACCGACGCCGACGGTAACTCCGTCGAGTCCCGCCAACAAGGCCCCGAAGGCTACACCCTAACCGCCCTCGCCGCCCTGAACATCGCCGAAAAGATCCTCGCCGGCAACTTTACACCAGGCTACCAAACCCCCGCCAAAGCCTACGGCCCCGACCTGATCCTTGAACTGGAAGGTGTCACCCGCAACAACACGACGTCTTTGCGGCCGGAACAATTCCTCGATAAAGGACTCTAATACTCTTATGAGAAGATTGCGACGGTCTTTTCTGATAAGAAGGAAAGCTATAGGGCTCGTGCTCTTTTGTTTTGTTATTGGTTGCGGTGTGCCTGAGTGGAGTACAGATCCCGCGTTCCACGGGACCCGGCCGTACTCAACTCTTGAAGGAACAACTGTTCGAGTAAAGCCTGTTGACGCTACATTCTCGATTCCCGAAGACTGGATTGTTCCGCAGGAACGGAAAAATCTATTTCTTAGCTCGGAGGAAATGGACCGCCTAGACAATAATCCGGCCTACGGAATAAAGTTCGATGAAGAGTACGGGTCGGTATTGGATTCGATCGTACCTTTCGAGAACTGTGCGGCACACATCGGAAGCATTGGATGGAATGCAGGTACTACAAATAACAACCTCCAGTTTCGCTTTTGTATGACTTCTCTGGATCCAGATAGGTTCTCAGAGCGGGTGGTATCGCGCGGATTGAGAAAGGCGAAGTCACTATTCGAAGAAGCCGACCTTGTAACCATCAATCATGAAGGTTGGCAAAAATATCGCTTTGATATAGTTGATGCACCCACTCACGCTATTACGATAACAACAATTGATCTCTATTTTCGCCGGTGTAACGGTACCGCAGTTGTTTTCGCTTTCGTCCGATCCAGCGCTTACAGTGATACTGTTGAGGCCATATTACGATCGTTCCAGGCAAGTCCGTCTATGTTACCGTGTGAGATGGCATAACGTGGACTTCACAGAATCGGGAGCCTGTCCCAGCCGGCTACATCCAAATTCTGGATCTCGAGGAACGCATCAGTAGTACAATTCAATGTCGTCATGGAACACTTTCCCTAGGAATTTCTAGGTGTGAGAGCTTTACGGTCACCTGTCGTTGGTCTTCAGCGATCTGCTTCAATGCTTATCGTTTCAGCCGTTCGTTTGCGGCTTAGTACGATTGAATACAAAAGAGACCAATCAGCTTTACGACCGAGCCAGTTTGGTGTTTATCAGGGCGTTGAGCGAGATGCCCTGGGTTGTGGATTCGAGGGCGAGGCGGCGGTGGAGTTCTTTGGACATCCGGAGGTTTAGCTTGCCGCTGTAGTTTCGCTTTCCGAGCGGTTCGGGTATCGGCTCGCGGTTTTCAGTGAGATCCTCGAGAACGAACCTAACAACCCCGCGAAGCTCTTTCAGGGCCTTTTCCTGGGTTTTGCCGTGGGCCGCAAGCGACGGAAATTCGGAGACGCGACTGATGAATGCATCGTCTTCGTCAGACCAGGCTACGGTGTAGCTGTAATCCTCGGCTCGAAAGATTCCTGTGTTGTTTTTAGCGTCCGCCATACGTTCTCAGTTCAACTCCCTATAGCTCTTTCAATCTTTTTAATGCGGTTATCACCTGCTCGACCTGATACGGTTTTGCCTTGCCTTTGTCCGGCTGAAGATTTAACCGTGGATCACCCGGCCATGGCATTTTGAAAATATGATGACTGCCACTAATTCTCGCGGGCCCGAATAGCTCTTCGCATATCCGTATCAATCTCGAAAATCGGGTACTGCCTTTTCCTCGCTCAAGTTCGACAATTGTCTGTGCGATATCCTTAGACGGCATCAAAGCGAATAGTACTACATACAGTACTATCGGTCAAAGCTTTTACTCCACAACCTCGAGATCTATCGACTGGCTTGAGACGGCGGTTTTGTTGCCTAGGAGGTCGCGGACGATTATCTGGAGGGCGTATTCGCCGGGGGCAGCGTTGGCGTCGAGGCGCATGTACGCGTAGTCCTGGATGCGTGCCCAGTCGGTTTGGTTTTCGATCTCGGCAGTGTTTTGGGCGCCTTCGGTGACGAGCTTGCCGTCTTTGTAGAGGTTGACGGTGATGGCGAGCCGGGGCTTGCCGGACGCCTTGTCGAGCTTGGCGTTGTAGATCGAGTAGGCGTAGGCGATGACCGAGCCACGTTTGAAACGGCGGATCGCGGGGACGGCTTCGGATGAGGGCAGCGTGATCGCATTGGCGGCGGTGGTCGCTGCCGGACGTTCAAATTTGCCGGCCGCATCGACGCCCGCGACGGTCAAGCCCGCGACGAAGACATCCGAGCGTTTGAGGTCGGGTATCTGCACGATCTGAGCGGCGGTGCCGAGCGTTTTGCTGTTTTGATCGCGAACGGCGACGCGGAAATTGTAGCTGCCGGCCTTCTTTACAGGTACGTCGGTCGAATAGATAAGGCCGTCGCGCTTGATACGCTCGGCGGTGGCGGCGTCAAATTTCAGAGTGTGTGTGCGGTTGAATTCGTCGACCACGTCGTTCTTTTCGTCCATCGTCACGGCGACCACGTCGATCACTGCCTTCTTTTGTCCGCCTTCATCTGCAAAAGTGAGTTCGCGGCCGTCGAGATGAAATAGCGACCTGACAAAATTCTCACCCGTCGGAGTGACGCCGAAATATGCCGTCAGATCGATGCCCAGACCGGCCTTAGGCAGCGGAGCGGCGATAGCGTCGTAAAGGTCGCTCTCGGCGCTTTTTGCGCGGCGTTTGACGGGTTCGGTATCGACGTTTGCGAGAAAGCCGCTTCGGTGCGAAATGCGCAGCTCCGGCACCTTGATCTTGACGTCGATCGAGTTGAACTTCTTGCTTTTGAAAGTATTCTCATCCGGCTCGTAAGCGAGCAGGTAATAGCCGGATTCCTTTTCGAGGATGCGGCTCACGAGCTTGTCCGGAACGCCGGATGAGCGATAAAATTCGCCGCCCGTGTCGTAGGCAAGCGCCTGCAGGCCATCGTTGAGACGGGTTTCCTGGTTGATGCGGTCACGTGATATGGATTCGGTAGCGTTGAAATTGTCTTCGACGTAGACCTCGTCCTTTGACTCGATCATGCCCGGGATCGTGGATCCGCGGAGCGAGAATGTGTGCACGACCACACCCGCACGATTGGCGGCGTCGGTCAATTGTCGCAATGCGGCGGCGGCATCGTTGATGCTATTGTCGCGGTTGCGCAGCGGCAGCCCATCCGAAAGCAAAAACATCGATTTTCGGCCTGGAACGCGTTCCAACCCACTGACCGCATAGCGAAAAACGCCAAGAGCTCCGACGATCTGATTGCGGGCTACCGAATCCTCATTGTATTCGCGGATCTTCCGTTCTGCTTCGGACTCGATCGTGATCGGCACCGCACCCTCTGAGGTCCGTTTGAGGAAAACATTTGACTTCGCTGCCTCATTGAATGAACCGTCGCTCCGCGCGCACAGGCCTTGCGGCGGGTACCAGCGGATCTTATCGGCAGCTTTTAGGAGCGTTGTTTTGTCGGAGGTGTACTGCTGAAACGCACTGCTGCCGGCACGCGTTCGATAGATCGCTACCCGGTCGGACGGCAGCATCTGTTCGTTGATAAAACGCTTGACGGCCCTCTGCGCCGAATCCATTCCCCATACTGATGTGGAACACGAACCGTCGTCGATCAGAAACGCGATCACACGAGTGCTTGCAGTGAGCGGTGTTCGGGCTGGCGGCGGGACCGGGATATTCGGATCGGTTTTCGCTTTCGCACGCTCCTCGACGCTCGATGTCATTTCGCCCGGCGTCACAACCGGCACAAATGTAAACCCCACGATCTTCTGCGGCTTACCATCCTGCAGCAGCTCAAAATCTGTTGCTTTCAGGTCACGCACGGGCTGGCCTTTCTTATCCGTCACGACCACGTCGACCTGTACGAGCTTTGTCGTTATCTTGACGATGTCGTCCTTGTCCGGCGTCGACGCCGGACTCTGAGCCGTACCTTGAGCGACAAATAGCGTAAAAACAGAAAGGAAAAAAACAGGGAAAATTGAGCGTTTCATAAATCTTAGACAGAAACGTGAACACGTGAGAGATCGTGTCCAGCAATGTGATGGAAAGCCGTTTTTGTACAGGTTAGGGAATATGGGAACGAAAAGCAAGCGTTTTTCGGAGGCTCCGTGGTAAACAGGAAGAGCACGGAGACCTAGGGCACGAACTGATAGCTGAGGACTCCGGAAACCATTACCCGCTGGCCACTTAAAACGACAGGCTCGATGCTCGATGCGCAAGCGGCTTTTGACGCAGCATCCCAAAGGTAGTGATGGCCGCCCAGAGGTGCCGCAGCCATGACCTTACCGTCGGTGGCGACAACGACGCCAACCGGCACGGACCCCCCAGCTCGAATAGCTTTGGCATTCGCGGGGTAATCAGGTCACGCCAAGCGCTTAACTCTTCCCTGCAAGACGCCCGCTTCGACTACTTTAGTGCCGGGTTTCTCAGACTTTGCAGGTTTACCGGATTCGTCAAACCTGTAGGTAAGTTTCATTTCGATATCGACCGGTTTGCCGTCTTGCAGAGTCGGCTCGAACTGGGCCTGCTTCGCCGCGTCTACGACCGCCTTCCTGATCTTATCGACCCGCGAATCGACCAGGTTCGAGCACGGCGCGGCGGGTCCAAACGCTCGCTTCACGGAAACTTTTCCTTTCTTGTTCACCTCGATATGAACGATAACATTTCCGCCGTAACCAAGAGTACCGGCTTCAGCCGGATAGAGAGGATCGGGATTACTGATCACAACCGGGGAACTCACTGTCGACTGACCAAAAGAACAGACAACGAAAGCGAATAGCAAAACCACCGAATGTAGAAACACTTTCATTTGTCTTCAATGCAGGTATCTTGAACCTCGCCGCCCCGATATTTCTTGGAATGACCGTGGCGAATTTACACGTCCAGATTCTTAACGTCCAACGCATTATCCTCGATGAATTTACGCCGTGGCTCGACCTGGTCGCCCATTAGGACGGTGAAGATGCCGTCGGTTTCGATAGCGTCTTCGATGCGGACCTGGAGCATGGTGCGTTTTTCCGGGTCCATGGTGGTTTCCCACAGCTGTTCTGGGTTCATCTCGCCGAGGCCTTTATAACGCTGGATCGTGAGGTCTTTCTTGGCCATTGCCATGACCTTTTCGAGGAGTTCCTCATGGGTCTGGATGGTTTCGCTTTTGCCTTCTTCTCCTAGCACGAATGGGCCCGGGAAATCGACGGCGAGTGATTTTTTAAGCTCGATCGCCTTTTGAAATTCGACGTAGCTGGCGAGATTCCAGTCGATCTTGAGCCGCTGTCCGTTGGGGTACGCGATGTCGATCTCCCAGAGGCTGTGCTCTTCGTCATTGGTCAGCTCGGTAGCGTATCCGGCGGCTGAGAGCTTGCCCTCGATCTCGGCCATGAGTTCCTGTTCGCCAAAAACCTTGCGGATGCGCATCGGGTTTTTGGTGATCACGCCGTCTTTTCCGGCAAATGCTTCGAGCAAAAGCTCGGCCAGTTTCGGGTCACTATAGACGCGGCGGGCGATGCGTTCAGCGTAATTGCCGAGTTCCTTGGTCTGCTCGAGAGCTTTCGACAGCAGACGGCCCTCGATGGCGTTGCCATTTGAGGTGATCTGCGAATCGCCGGTCGCCATTCGCATCAGGTAGCGGAACATCGCCTTTTCGTCCTTGATATACTCTTCTTTTTTGCCGCGTTTTACTTTGTAAAGCGGCGGCTGGGCGATGTAAACGTAGCCGTTCTCGAGCAGTTCCGGCATCTGACGGTAAAAGAACGTCAGCAGGAGCGTGCGGATATGGCTGCCGTCGACGTCAGCGTCGGTCATCAGACAGATCTTGTGGTAGCGAAGCTTAGTAACATCAAAATCGTCTTTACCGATACCCGTTCCGAGAGCGGTGATCAGAGCCTTGATCTCGCCGTGGCCGAGCATTTTGTCAAAACGAGCCTTTTCGACGTTGAGAATTTTACCCTTGAGCGGCAGAACGGCCTGATTCTTACGATCGCGCCCCTGCTTGGCCGACCCGCCTGCGGAATCTCCCTCAACGATGTAGATCTCGGACAAAGCTGGATCTTTTTCCTGACAGTCAGCCAATTTACCCGGCAGCGTTGATGTGCCTAAAGCGCTCTTTCGTACAATTTCTCTCGCTTTTCGAGCAGCGTCACGAGCACGTGCAGCGTCAACGGCCTTACCGACGATCTTTTTCGCCACCGCCGGATTTTGCTCGAAGAATTCGCCGAGCTTTTCGTTCAGGAACGACTCAACCGGTCCTTTGACCGGGGAATTGAGTTTACCCTTTGTCTGCCCCTCGAACTGCGGCTGCGGGATCTTGACAGAGATGACAGCGACTAATCCCTCGCGAACGTCGTCGCCGGTGAGCGTGACCTTGGCATTTTTTACCATGCCCGACGATTCGGCGTAGTTGTTGATCGTACGCGTGATCGCCCCGCGAAAGCCGGAAAGGTGCGTGCCGCCATCGACGGTGTTGATATTATTGGCAAACGAAAATATTTTCTCGTCGTAGCTGTCGTTGTACTGCATCGACACCTCGATCGAGAGTTCGTCGCTGATGGTCTCGAAGTATAGCGGTTCGTCGTGGAGCGGAGCCTTGTTGCGGTTGAGATGCTTGACGAACTCCGCAATTCCGCCTTTGTAATAAAACTCGTGAGATTTTTCGGGCTCCTCGCGCTCGTCCTTGATGTGGATACGGATGCCTTTGTTTAGGAAGGCCTTTTCGCGCAGACGTTCGGAAAGCTTTTCGAAGCTGTAGATGGTCGTTTCAAAAATACTCGAGTCCGGTCGGAAAGTGATCTTGGTACCGCGTTTCGAAGTTGTGCCGGTCTGTTTCAGCGGAGCCGTAGGGATACCCGCTTCGAATTCCATCTCGTGCGTCTTACCGTCACGCCAGATCTCGAGCCGCAGATATTCGCTAAGAAAGTTGACGCAGCTCACGCCCACGCCGTGCAGGCCGCCCGAAACCTTGTAGGAATTCGAGTCGAATTTTCCGCCCGCGTGCAGGATCGTCATCACGACCTCGGCCGCTGAGCGGCCTTCCTGCTTGTGCATGTCGGTAGGGATGCCTCGGCCGTTATCGATGACCGTTATCGAGTTATCCATGTGGATGGCAACCTCGATCGTGTCGCAATAACCCGCCAACGCCTCGTCAACCGAATTATCGACGACCTCATACACAAGATGGTGCAAACCGATCTCGCTAGTCGAGCCGATGTACATGGCCGGACGCTTACGAACCGCATCGCGGCCCTCAAGGACTGTAATGGAATCTGCCCCGTATTCGGGTTGTGGTGTTGCCAATTTTAGAACCTCTGTCTTATTTTTTTGTTGCCAACTATCACAGGTGGCTGATGCTAAATAACACTAAATTTTAGCACTTTTTGAATCGTAAGCACAGCACGCAAACACAATAAACATCAATGCTTTAGTACCATACGGGCTGACTGGAACGCAGGAGCCCTCGCCTGCAACACCGGTTCCTCCGGCGTGATAACGATCGGGCTTTTTCACGTTGAAGGGTTATCACTAACCTCACCGTCCAGAAGCGGAATGCTTGTAGGTGAGGGAGCCTGCGTTCCCGACGATAGGGCATGTCCACGTTCGACTCGAAACACGCGGGCCGCGGAGCCAAACCGCTCAACAAAACTCTCTTTTGACGTCGTCACAAACGTTTGTGTTTTGCCGTCCAGGAATTCGAGCAGTTTGCCGATGCGGCGGTAGTCTAGTTCGGCGTCGATGTCGTCGATGAGGAAAAGTGGGTATTCGCCGCGGGTGGCGTTAAAGACTGAGATGTTTGCGATCAGCAGCAACAGGAGTGCGCTTCGTTGCTGGCCGGCTGAGCCGAACTTGCGGATGTCGTGGCCGTCAAATTTTAGCTCGACATCGTCGCGATGGGTTCCGATAAGAGCGTGGCCGGAGACGACCTCGGCCTGGACGCGGAGGGCCAGGCGTTCGGTGATCAGTGATTCGTAGTCGGCGAGGTCGCCTTTGCCCTCGAGCGATGAGAGGTAGCGGACGGAAAGTTCCTCGCGGCCAAACAGCTTTTTCTCTAGCACCTCGTTAATGCGTTCGATAAACCGCAGACGCGCCCGGTTTATCTTCGCCGCAAGACGTGCGAGTTGCTCGTTCCACGGTTCGAGTTTCTCCGTAACTTTTTCGAGCGGTGTTTCATTGTCGCGCGCCTGCTGGAGAAGGGCGTTCTTTTGCTTGATCACGCGGTTGTAGTCAGTGAAAACCTGAATAAAGGGCGGATGGAGCGAGATGATGCCGGCATCGAGAAACCGCCGCCTCGCTTCCGGCGTACCGCGGACGATCTCGAGTTCGTCTGAATTGAATACCACGGCGGTAAGCTGGCCCAAGTAGCGATTTACTGTTTCCTTCTTATCGTTGACGAGCAGCGTTTTTGTGTTTCCGGCGATGATGATCCGCAGCTCGCGAACGATCTCCTCTGATTCACGAACGAATCCGCGGACCATCGCATCCCTCTCTTCAAACTTTACCGTGTCCTGAAGTCTCGCCGTTCGAAACGACCGCGTCGAAGCCAAAACGGCGATCGCTTCCAGCCAGTTCGTCTTGCCCTGGCCATTTTCGCCGACAAGGACGTTGAGCCCGCTGGCGAACGAGATCGACCCGGCAAGATTGCGAAAATTTAGGGCTTCGACAGATTCGAGCAGCATCGGGAGATTTTATCACGGCGGCCGGATTACTTCTGCTGCTTGGGTTCTGTGGTCCGGATTCTGGATCTCGGCAGATATTGATACTATGTTTAAAGAAGTTTAACCCACTTCCACTCTCTATCTCATTATGTATCGACTCATTCAGGTAATTGTACTTTCAGTTTTCCTCGCTGCGGCCGCGTTCGCTCAGCAGAGCATCAAGATCGGCTCGGCGGCCCCTGCATTCTCGGGTACGACGATTGACGGATCACCAGTCGAACTGCGTTCACTTGAGGGCAAGGTGGTCGTAATGACGTTCTGGTCGACGCGGTGCTTGATCTGCCATACCGAGATGCCGAAGCGAACGCGATGACCACGCGGTTTGACCGCTCGAAGGTCGTTTTTCTGGCTCTTTCGATGGAAAACGAGGAAAAGATCACCGGTTATCTGAAAAAGATCGTGGTTCGCTCTCAGGTCGTCCCGAACAGCTTCGGCACGGTGCTCCAGTACGCCGACCGCGACCGAACCGGCAGCCTCGATATGGGTTTTCCGGCGTACTTCGTCATCGATCAGGCCGGAAAAGTCCAGCACCGCTCATCCGGCTACGATAAGACCGCCGGCATCGAAGCTGCGATCAGTAAGTTGGTCGCAAAATAGATTGACTTTCGAGCGGAATCGAACTAAAAGAGGGTTATGAAAACCCTCGCTGCATTCGTGTTTGCCGTTTTCCTGTCTGTTTTCGTTTCAGCTCAAACCGATTCGAACAAGCCGACCTTTGTTGAGTACTCGATGGACGGAACCCGCGTGGACATCGAAAAACTCCGCGGCAAGGTCGTTGTCCTCAACCTCTGGTTCATAAACTGCCCAAACTGCCTCGAAGAGATCAAAATGCTCAATGCGCTCGTCGACGAGTACAAGGGCAATCGTGATGTCGTCTTCCTCGCCCCCGCAGCCAGCAAGAAAGCCGAACTGCAGAAATTCCTCGCAAAGAATCCTTTCAAATATCAGGTCCTTCCAGATGCAACGATAACGATCCTCAGCAAGTTCGGGGTGCCGGACAAGGATGGAAATCTGAACGTCCCCTTCCCAATGCACATCGTCCTCGACCGTGACGGAAACATGGTTCTGAAAGAGCAGGGCATCAAGGGAATCGCTAAGGTGAAGGCCGAGTTGAAGAAACAATTTACCTCAAGTTCTATCGCCTCACAGTAGATTTGGGTTGTTGGACGCTTACGTTTCGGGTATATTCTTAGTTTCGATCTCTCGTGCGGAGAGATAGCCTAATTGGTAAGGCAGTAGTCTTGAAAACTACCGCGCGTAAGCGCTTGCAGGTTCGAGTCCTGTTCTCTCCGCCATTTAGATTTTGGATTGCCGATTTGGGATTTTGGATTTGTCCAACCCGATCGGCTTTTCATTTTTGTACTGCTCGATTGCTACACACGATTTTCCTTGATTTCAATTTCACATTTGTTATAGCCTAGGGGCATACTGAATGAAGATTCATTCATAATCGCCTATTATGCCGAAACCTGTTCGAAATGGTGCGTCAGCCAGGACTGTCGTTATCGATAAACGCGAGGCTATTCTTCGTGCAGCGACCAAGGTCTTTGCAGTGAACGGGTATTTTAACTCGAAAGTGTCGGATATCGCCGGTGAAGCCGGGATCGCCGACGGGACTGTTTATCTGTACTTCAAGAGCAAGGACGAGATTCTGCACTCGATCTTTGACCGGGCGATGGCGGAGTTTATCGCGGAGGGTCGCAAGGAGATCAGCGAGATCGATGGCCCTGAGGCAAAGCTACATCGAATAGCCGAGCTGCACCTGGGCAGGCTAGGTGCCGATCGCGAACTGGCGATCGTTTTTCAGGTCGAGCTTCGCGGTTCGACCAAATTCATGCAGGAGTTCTCGGCCGCAGGGTTCGGCGAGTACCTCGACATCATCCGCACGACGATAGCAGACGGGCAAAAGAGCGGTGATTTTCGCACCGATATCAAGCCGGTCGTCGCGGCAAAAATACTGTATGGAGCTCTCGACGAGATGGTGACGAACTGGGTCTTGTCAAACAAAGCATACCCGCTGCTGCCGATGGCGGGCGAAGTAATGAAGATATTTCTGGGAGGAATAACTAAACGATGAACGAGCAGTCTGTGAGCCGAAATGATCAAGTGAGCACTGATGAGGCCGCGTATTTTGCGAGCTATCCGCCTACGCTCGCCGATCTTTTTCTGGCCTCGGCTGAAAAGTTCGATCTGCCAAACGCGCTGAATTATAAAAAGGATGGCGAATGGCTTCCGATCTCATCGCGTAAACTCGTGGAGAGATCTGAGAATATTGCACTTGGGCTATACTCGCTCGGCCTTAGAAAAGGCGACCGTGCGGCGATACTTGCGGCAAACTCGCCCGCGTGGACGATGGCCGATGCGGGATGCCAGTTCGGCGGCGTCATCGACGTTCCCATTTATACAACACTCGCTAACGATTCGGTCCGTTACATCATCAATGATTCGGAAGCACGGGTCTTTTTTGTCCAGGATGCGGCAACGTTCGAACGCGTTCGTCCAGCGATCGCAGATTGTGTTTCGCTTGAGCATTTTGTTTTGTTCAGCAATGAATCAAACGATGACAAGCGTGTCGTCACGCTCGCAGATCTCGAAGAAGCCGGTGCGAAGCTCCGTGCCGAGCAGCCTGACCTGATACTTGGTCTTCGCAAAGACATCCTCGCCTCGGACATCGCCACGCTTATCTACACGAGCGGCACGACCGGTGAGCCGAAAGGCGTGATGCTGAGCCATGGAAATCTGGTCTCGAACGTCGTCTGTGCGAGCGAACGATATGATTTCTCGCCGGACGACGTTTCGCTGTCCGTGCTGCCTCTGTCGCACGTTTTCGAGCGTGGCGGAATGTACGTCTATATCCGTTCCGGAATGCGTGTATTTTATGCCGAGTCGATCGACAAAGCTCCGGAAAATCTGAAGGAGGTGAGGCCGACGATCTTTGTTGGCGTGCCTCGCATTTTTGAGAAAGTTTTCGAGCGTGCCCGTTTGAAGGCGGTACAGGCCGGGCGTGTGAACGAGATGATCTTCGACTGGGCGATCGACGTGGCGAAGGAATACGCAAAACTGCTCGAAGCAAAACAGCCAATCCCGATGTCGATGATGGCAAAGCACAGCATCGCGGACACGATCGTATTTTCGAAACTTCGTGATTTCTTTGGCGGACGGCTGCGGTTCTGCATTACCGGCGGTGCCGCTCTGCCGGACGAGATCTATTTGATCTTTACCGGTGCAGGTATCTCGATCATGCAGGGATATGGCCTGACAGAAACCTCGCCGGTGATATCGTCAAACAACCCGTCGGCGATTCGCGTAGGAACGGTCGGAAAGCCGATCCGTGATGTCGAGGTCAGGATAGCGGAGGATGGCGAGATCGAGGTCAGGGGGCCAAATGTCATGCTCGGCTATTACCACAAGCCCGAGGCGACCAAGGAAGTCTTTACCGACGATGGCTGGTTTCGAACCGGCGACATCGGCCAACTCGATGCCGACGGCTTCCTAAAGATAACTGACCGCAAGAAAGAGCTTTTTAAAACCTCTGGCGGCAAATACATCGCCCCGTCGCCGATCGAGCAGATGATACGTTCGTCACGGTTTGTGAATCAAGCGGTGCTCGTCGGAAACGAGCGAAAATTCCCGGCGGCGTTGATCGTTCCAAACTTCGAAATGCTCGAAAGCTACGCAAAGCTGAAGGAACTCGATATCAAGACCCGCTCCGAATTCTGCTCGCACCCGCGAATTCGTGACCTCTTCAAACGCCAGATAGAGACGATGACTCCGAATCTGTCACAGTTTGAAAAGGTAAAGAAATTTGTACTGCTCGAAAACGAATTCTCGGTCGAAAACGGAGAAATGACCCCGACTCTAAAAATAAAGCGCAGGGTCATTGATGAAAAATATCGCGATCTGATCGACTCAATGTATCGCGATCAATAAACAACGCGAACACCGGTCTGATTAGCGGCTGATGAGATTATCGATCGTCCGGCGCCCAGGGCAAACTCGGCGATGGTGAGAGCGATACTCTTTTTGGTTTTGTCGACTACAACCAAGTCATACGGCTCGAGGATTATGTCCTTCGCCTCGCGTTTTCGGACCTTTTCGAGATTGACGCTGATCTCTTGCTTTTCGTCATAGCCAGCAGTTTTCCTATAGATCTTTACGTCCTTCATCTTGGCTTCCGGGCGATTGCCCCCAACCATGCTAATTGCGTCCATGACCGTCGTACCGCCCTCTCTTTTTAGGAGAATTGCCTGCGGCTGGAACACCTCGCCAACAACGTACGCCGGAGCCGCTTGCGGTACGAAGATCACGTCTCCCGGCATGATCTCAGGGTTATGGGCAGCGATACCTCTTTCCATTTCGGCTATGTTGTAAAGCCTAAACGGTACCTCGGTAGGGTCACCGCTTTCTGGTTTCCAGTTGTTCGCGTCGTTATCGTCCGAGCACATAACGCGCTGAGGGCGATACACCTGAACGATCTGTCCGGCATCCTTATTCGCTCCGCCCGCAAGGCCGACCATCTCAAATAGGGTGGCCTTCCTCGTGAGATCGATCTTGGTTTTTGTGTTGACTTCGCCAAAAACAGTAACCGGGGGTCTTGCACGCTTTGTCGTTCTAAGCGTCCACTGCGGATTCACAAGGTCTTTCTTCAAAAGCTTTGTTATCTCAGTTCGCAGCTGACTTTCGGTCTTGCACTGAGCGACGATCGGTGTTCCCGAAAATGGGAGCAGGATCTGGCCGTTCTCGTCCACGGTGGCTTCAAAATTATAATCTGCCTCTCCGATGATCTTTCCGGCGATCTCATCGCCCGGGCCGTAAACGTAAGGTTTCGGCGTGTTCGTCTCGACCGTCTGCTTGACCACCTGAGCGACCGTTTCCTGAGCGTTCACAAAACTCGGCAGGCAAAGTGCCGTAAGTAAAAATGCTAAATAAAACTTCTTCATAGAGAAAACTGCCCTCCAATATCGAACGCGCTAGAGTTTATCGCACCTTTTGCTGCTAAACAACCTCTTTACACGACACGGGTATGATGCAAAAAGCGCTTGTTTTGTATGTTAATCTTCTTGTGTGGAAGAGAAAGATGCAGAGACGGAAGAGCGCAGACGGGCGAGATCTTCGTGGCCTACTCGGCTAACGACCCTTGCGGAAAGCGATGATGCCGGAGGACTGCGAGCAACGACGACTCCTCAGCAGCGTTGGAATATGATGTGGCAACTTGCCTGTAATGCCAATGCCTTCAGCGGAGAACCAGTTCCGGAGCCCGGACTTCAGAATCGGCAAGTAGAACGAGTTATACGACCCAAGTCCTGATAAAACTTTGTATTTTGAAATGAATAGTACGCAAAAATCATTCAGCAAATCGCGGATCTCGCGTAAGGCAGGCAGTTTTACCGAATCGGTCATCCGCGAGATGTCGCGGGAGGCATTAAAATATGGGGCTGTGAATCTGGGGCAGGGGTTTCCTGACTGGGAAGCTCCTGAGGATATAAAGCAAAAGGCGATCGAGGCGATATTGGAGGACCATAACCAATACGCCGTGACCTGGGGCGTGAAGGAATTTCGTGACGCGATCGCTAAGAAGACGATGTGGTTCCTAGGCCTCGACCTTGATCCTGAGACTGAGATCACAGTAACCTGCGGTTCGACGGAGGGGATGATCGCAGCGATGCTTTCGACCGTGGACCCGCTCGACGAGGTCGTCGTTTTTGAGCCTTTTTACGAAAATTATCAGCCGGACGCGATCCTCTCGGACGCGACTCCGCGGCGAGTGCCGCTGTATCGGACAGACAACGGATTCGTATTTGACCGCGATGAACTTCGTGCCGCCTTCAACGAAAAAACTAAGGCAATCATCATCTGCAACCCAAACAACCCGACTGGCAAGGTCTATACAAAGGATGAACTCGAGTTCATCGCCGACCTCTGCAAAGAGTTCGACGCACTGTGCTTTACCGATGAGATATACGAGCACATAACTTATGAGTCTGGAGTCGAGAGTGCGGAGTCAGGAGTCTTTCCGCACGTCTCGATGGCGACTTTGCCGGGGATGCGTGAACGAACCGTTGTCGTTAATTCGCTGTCGAAAACGTACTCCGTTACGGGTTGGCGCGTCGGTTACTGCATCGCGCCGCCGGATATTACTTCAGCGATCCGTAAGGTGCATGACTTCCTGACCGTGGGTGCCGCTAATCCGCTGCAGCGAGCGGGTGCTTACGCAATGTCGCTGCCGCCGAGCTACTACGACGAACTTCAGCTCGAATACCAGCGAAAACGCGATTTCATCATCCCCGCACTCCGCAACGCAGGCTTCAAATGCGACACGCCCGAAGGTGCGTATTACGTCATGGCCGACATCTCGAACTTTGGCTTTGCAAACGATATCGAGTTCACCAAACACCTCATTCGCGAGATCGGCGTCGCCGTCGTCCCCGGCTCGTCATTCTACTTCGACAGCACGATGGGCTCGCAGCTTGTGCGGTTTTGCTTTTGTAAAAAGGATGAAACGCTCGAAGCGGCGGTGGAAAAGTTAGAAAAACTGAAACGTGGATAATCTACTGCGAAAGCCGGCGCGTCAGCAAGGGCGTTACACCCAACGTGCGCGTATCGCCCCTTGCTTACGCGCGGGCTTTCGCACAAGCCTCGCGAGGCAACCTATTCCTTCTCAAAAAGCAACAAAAATAGTAACCGATGCGTAAGACGCAGCGTCATTATTCTTTACGATATTTCTCGTTTAGGAGGTTATTCTTATGTTTAAAAATATTCTAGGTCTTGGATTGATCGTCGCCGGTGGGGCCGTTTTCGCTGTTGCTCAGACGCCGGAGCCGAAGAGTGAGAAACTGATCGCACCGCAGGCTTTCGCGTTTTCGTTTGACGGAAACGGCGGGTATCTCGGCGTGCAGACGGTCGAGGTGACGAAGGATAATTTTGCGAAGTATGGGCTTCGCGGTGTTCGCGGAGTCGCGGTTGAAAAGGTAGCAGAAAATTCACCAGCCGCCGCCGCAGGCCTGATAGACGGCGATGTGATCCTTCGCGTCAATGGCGACGAGATCACAAGCACGCGAAAGCTGACCCGCCTGATCAGCGAGATCGAGCCCGATCATCAGGCAAAACTCACCATCTCACGCGGTGGCAGCGAGCAGGAGATCACGGCAACGCTCGGAAAGCGCCCGACTCCGAAGTTTGGTGAGGGGAGCTTTAGGTTTGAGGGGCCCGAGGCTTTTGGCACGCTCGACCTTGATAATTTCCCGCAGCTAAAAAACCTGCCGCGTCTCAAGGACTTTGACTTCAAGAACCTGCCCGACGGCGAAGGCTTCCGTAGCTTTTCGTTCCCGGGCGGCGAGGGCCGCGTCATGAGCTGGACCAATGGCCGCCAGATCGGCGTGGGTGTTTCCCCGCTGACGACGCAGCTCGCGAAGCATTTCGGTGTTCAAGCCGGCCTGTTGATCAATGATGTCCGCGAAAATTCGCCCGCCGCTAAAGCCGGCCTGAAGGCAGGCGACATCATCGTCGAGGCAAACGGCAAAGCTGTCAAAAGCGACTTCGATCTGATCGGCGAGATCAACGGCAAGAAAGAGGGCGATGTTTCGCTCGTCATCGTTCGCAACGGCAGCCGCCAGACGATCTCCGTAACCCCCGAGGCTTCAAAGGATGGCGGGTTTTTGTTCAGAAACGAGGACGGCGACGGCAAGATCCTCACGCCAAAACCACCCAAAGCCCCCGCAGCTCCGATCGCGCCGCTCCAAGCCCTTCGCTGGAACCGGATGATCTGATCGTAAGAAATAGAAACCACGAAAAAACACGAAACCGCACGAAAAATGACTTTAGGGCGGTTTCGTGTTTTTCGTGGTTCCTTCTTAAAACAACCGAAACTCCGGATGGCTCCCACGCCGCCAGATGAAACCGTCGAGGACATAATGCGTTAATTGCGGGACGGCGAGCAGGGGAACGACGAGCATCTTGATTGTTTTTCCCCATTCCCAATCGGTGCCAAAAAGGTATTGCTTGTCGTGCCAGATGCCACGGTGCCAGAAGAGTTCCTCGACATACGCGAGTGCCCACAGCGTCGCGAGAAAGAAGATCCAGTTTGACGAAAGCCCACGATAGACCGGCCCGGCGGTTTCGCGGCGGTATTTTGCGTATACGTAGATCAGGGCGAAATACGGAACGCCGTGGATGATGACGTTTGTGACTGTGAATGCGTAGTCGGAATTGAAAGCGACAATGCCAACATACCAGCAGATAGCCGTCGTCGCGACGACGATGTCTTTGCCGATGTTAAGAAAACCGTCTTTGAAATAAAGATAGATAGACTTCGCGAAATATGCCGTGAGAGCAAGGACGTATATCGGAAATAAAACTGTCTCGACCACCCCCGGCAGCGAGATAAAATCATTCGGGACAAACCATTCGAAGTTTCGCGGCAGCGATGTCATCCAGAATGCCAGTGGATAAACGGTCGCCAGATAAACCGCCGTCGCATCTATCCACCAAGTCCAGCTCGCCGTCTCACCAAGTCGCCGTCGATAGAGATTGACCCAGCCATACTGCTGCCGGACAAAATGAAAAACCGCGATCACAGCAAGCGTCCGCCAAAAGACAAGTTCGCCCTCACTATACAACGCCACCCCGACCGCATAACCCGCCACCGGCACGAGAACATAAAGCCAAAACCGCCGCTTCAGCTCCTCGGTATCAAAATAGACCCGAAAGCTGGTCGACCACACATGAGCGACGTCGATAAGCAGGATAGCCGTGATCCACGTCCACTCCGGAGAATCGCCCTCGAGCAGCCCGGCTTGATAGCCAACCGCCAGCAATACTAGGGACAAGACTGCGCTGCCGAGGAAGACAGTCAGATCGATCTCGCGGGAAAAGAGCCAGTAGTTAGTTTTCGGTAATGTTGCGTCCATAAACGCTCGCCATCGAGGACTCGGCGGGCAAGCAAGGATGCTTGCGCTCCAGTCAGATCACTTCGCCTGCGGCCCGCAATCCATGATAAAACGCTTCCTCAAAAAGTGCGATGCCGCTTAGATCGGTGTGGGCGAAGTGGATGTTGCGGTAGGGTTTCATTGCCTTTTCGCGGATGCCGCTGTGGATGAAGTTTGGCCGGGGCGAGATCATGGCGTGGCCCCAGCGCATGATGTCGATGCGCGTCGTCAGGTCGTAAATGTCAGGGTGCGCGCGGGCCATGTCGGTCAGGCATACGTCGGCGAGGTCTCGCCATTCGTAGTTGAAGAGCTTGGTGCGACCGCCTTCTTCGTGGCACATCGGGTAATAGTACGTCAGGATCGTCGGGCCGTAATCGATGCCTTTTTGGTGGGTTGCGGTGACATATCCGAGCGAGGGGCTTTCGTACAGGACGTTGTCCCATGCCATTGGGAAATCCTTCGGGAATCTCTGTTTCGGCCGGTCTTTTAGAAACATGTTCGCGACGAACCAGGCGTTGTGATGAAACTCGGTTGCCGCAAACGGAGCGTCGTCGCGAAAGCCCCGGATCAGGTACGGAGCCGTAAAGATAGGCGACGCAAAGATAACGCGTTCGGCGCGGATTCCCCGCAATGCGCCATTATTTAGGCAAATGATCTCGACACCTTTTTCTGTCGGGACCAACGAAACCGCCATCCAGGACCGCCGGACGTGCTCACCCACTCGGGAAAGAAAATGATTGACAAAGCGGCCGTTTCCTTCGGGAAATGTGATAAATGGCTGGGATTCGTCACCGCTTTTCTGTACGCGTGAGCAGAAGTAGAACAGTCCGGCCCAGGCCGAGGTTTGTTCGAGCTTCAGCCCGTAATCGTCGCGGCATGCGTAGTCGCAGTACCAGATCAGCCGTTCCGAATTCAGTCCGTTTTGGCTCAGCCATTCGGCGAACGATATCTTGTCGAGCGAAGTTGCCTCGACGTCCGTCGAGCAGTTTGCAGATGGAACAACAAACGCACGTTTGCCGCTTTCGTCGCGCCAGTTGACCCATTTTTCGATGTGATTTTGAAATTCAGCTAGCTGGCGTATGTCTTCCTGACTTTCGCCGACGTGCAGATAAAGGCCGTCGTACCAGCGGCCCTTGTAGAAGACACGCTCTTCCGGGTCGCGGCAGAGATACTGCTCTTTGACCAGAACCTGTCCTTCCGAACCTCGGCCTTCGGTGAGGTTCATTTCCTCGAGCAGCGTAACCAGCTCTCCATTTTCCTGAAATGGCACCGGCAGGTAATGCGCCGCCCATGGATAGCCGACTGGTTCACCGCGGCCGCTCGACGACGTTCCGCCAGCCTCTTTTTCAAGCTCGACAACCGCAAAATCGTTGACGCCTTCACGCTTCAGCTTCCATGCCGCCGACAATCCGGCGATCCCGGCACCGACTATCACAACTTTTCTTGAGTCCCAGTTGTCCGGCGGCACTTCGAAGGTTCTATTTTCTCTAAGGACATGACCAATCGTTGCGGATTGACCGACGATCTCGCCTTCCGGAAACTGGCGCGCGGCAGAAGACCGACAAGCCACGCTTGCAAGCGGAGCCCCTAGGAATGCTGTTAGAAGTTCTCTTCGCGAGAGGTTCATTTGCCTGACTCTACTGCTCCACCCTTCGCCACTCGGTCTCGTAATACCGAACGAGAGATTGATTATCGAGACGGTTTACTTCCAGCTCTTCTTTCGGCTTTGCCGTATCGTTAGGGAACTCGAACATTGAGGCGAACGTTTGGTCGTTTAGGAATTTCAGATCCACGCCGGGACGTGGTTTTTGCGGTTCGTCGAATGGCTGAAGTCTTGCCAGGGCAAAGCCCCAGATGCCAAAGCTCGGGACGGTTGTCTGATAAGGTTTCACCGAGAAGCCGGTCGCCTCGAGAGTTTTCATTACCGACCAGAACGACTTCGGCGCAATAAGCGGCGATGTCGTCTGAATAACGACGGCCGACTCTGGTTTTAGCTTTTGCTTGAGCAAGTTGTAGAAACGGGTCGTATACAGTTTGCCGAGGGCGTAGTTGTTCGGATCGGGAAAATCGACTATCGCCAAGTCAAACGGCGGTATTTCATTGTTATCCAGCCAGACGAACGCATCGCCGTTGGCGACCTTTACACGCGGGTCCTCAAATGCGTGTTTATTAAGTTCTCCGAGAGCCGGAAAATCTTTTGAGAGCCCGGTCATCATCGGGTCGAGATCGACAAGGTCGACACTTTCGACTGAAGGATATTTCAAGACTTCGCGGAGAGCGAGTCCATCGCCGCCGCCGAGCACGAGGATACGTTTCGGATCGCCGTCGTATGCCGCAAAAGCGGGATGGACAAGCGCTTCGTGATAGCGATACTCGTCGAACGAGTGAAACTGAAGATTTCCGTTGAGATAGAGGGCGTGTCCGGTCTTGCCTTTCGTTACGACGATGCGCTGGTACGGAGAACTTTTTGCGTAGACGATATTGTCAGGAAAAAGCCCATCCTCGGCGAGCGTCGTGAGGCTGTCGGCCTTGATAAATGCGATCGCGAGCAGGACGATAACGGCAAAACCGGCAACGCGTAGGAATGTAATTCTTCGTTTGCCGATAAGCGGTTCGAGAAGCCAAGTTGCCCAGACGCCGACCGCGGCATTGAGCATGCCGAAGAGGAGCGAGGTTCGATTGAGCCCGAGCTTGGGAACGAGGAAGATCGGAAAGAGGAGCGAAGCGACTAGCGCTCCGATGTAGTCCAATGCGAGTACCCGGGAAACGAGTTCTTTGAAGTCAAGCTCATCCTTTAGGATCCGCATGAGCAGCGGGATCTCAAGTCCTACGAGCATGCCGATGATAAAAACCATCGTGTAAAGAATGATGCTGAAATAGGTAACGTAAGCGAAGGTGAGAAAGAGAAGGGGTGCGGAAAACCCTCCGATTATCGCGACGGCGAGTTCGATGTCGATGAATTTCTCAGCAACGTTCTTGTCGATGTACCGCGAAAGGTACGAGCCGACGCCCATCGCTGAAAGATAGACGCCGATGATCAGCGAAAACTGTGTGACGGAATCGCCGAGAACGTAGGATGAGACCGTTGCGGCCAGTAATTCATAGATCAGGCCGCAGGTCGCGATGATGATGACGTTGAGGAAAAGAAGCGGAGTGCTCTTCATGACGAGTTTGGAGAGTGATCTAGTACATAGAGTTTTGGAGAGTCCGACCTTAGAAATGCCTGGTCAACGAACCATCAAACTGGAACTCTCCAAACTCCCCAACTCTCGAAACTCTATTTAGCCGTGTATCGCGGCCGCAATGATAATGGAGATGCCTAGGATCAACGCACCGATGATGATGGCTAGAGCTGTATTCTGATCTTCCTCGATCTCCTTCTTGACCGAGAAGGGAGCGACCAGCACTACGATCAGGAATGCAATTGCAAAGACAACGAGCCCGATCAAAACGAAGATCGCCGTCGTCGCCATGACGGGGAAGAGATCTTCGAGTTTTACCACCATGCCCAAACTCGGGGCGAGCGAAGCGAGATTCAACATTTATTTTCCTCCACGAAATCCTGAATAAAAGAAGGGCGTCCCTAACCGTGATTTGCTTCCCGAGTTAGCCAACTCCCACCCGAACCACGACGCCATCGAGTAAAACCCGAGCACCCCGATGCCGAAGGCCATATATAGTTTTTTCCACATAAACCGTTACCTCATTCCGAATCTGAACCGGTCGAGCTGAACATGCTGTCTTTCCACCGGCTGCTCTCAAATGACATCTTTCGTATCAAACCAAAGATCGGAACAATAAGTAAGATCAAAAACGCACAGATGAAATTTACGCCGCGGGTCACGCCCTGCTCTACCTTAAGGGAGATCTGCAGCGGTTGCTGAACCCCTTCGGTCGTGCCCTGTGCTCGCAACGTGTATTTGCCGGCTGGAAGTGATGAGATAGTCGCATCGTTCGACCGGTCGCCCTCGCTCCAGCTTTCGCCGCCTTCTACGCCCTGATAAAACGAGATCGGGATCACAACGGACTCGATCTCCTGGCTCTGCTCATTTATGAGATCTACATCGAGGTCTGCAGCCGCGTTGGTCAGCGGTGCGGAGGCAGAGATCCTGATGTTGCGATTCCCCTTAATGTCAAAGGCTGTGCTAAAGACCGTCTGAGGCGTGGTCGGATTAACCGATGGCGGCATCGTGATCGTCTGGTTTAAGACAGTATTTGTTATCCCCGTAAACGGGATCATAAATATCGCAACCACGAGCAATGCCAGCAGCGGTAAAAACCCCCAAGTATAGTAAAACTGACCGGTGAACGGCTGATTTGGCGCGACGCCCCAGGGCTTTGGCAATCCGCTGATGCCGAAGGCCTTTTCGACCTCGTCATTGGTCATATAGGTGCCGACCGACCAGTTCATCTCATTACCCGATAGCTCCTGTGAGAGCATCATCGGGGCTGAAACGTAATCGATCGCTCTAACTGTCTCACCCTGTTCGACCCGCCAATAGAATTCGCCCTTTACGTAATCGACCGTCGCTGGTGCATCCTGAAAGATCCTGAAAGATCGACCGTTATAGTTGACCTTCGTTGACGCGGCAGTCAGTCCGGTATGAACCTCGACCTCGGCCGGATTGATCGGCTCGACAAAATTCCAATGGTTGTCGGAGTGTACCAGCCAGCGGAATCCGATCATCGGATTGTAAAGCAAATACTCGTGCCAGAAATACTGCACACCGTCAAAAGTAACGCTACGCACTACCGAGCCAATGATCTTAAACTTCACATCCCCGGGAAACGTTCCTTCAGCCCCGATCGGTGCAACGAACTGCGGTGCGTTTGCTGGCGGGGTCAGTGACTTCAGGTAACTTAGCTTGCCCTGATTGACGTCTAGTAAGGAATCACAGTTAGGGCAAGTGACGCGTTCTGCCTTGTCCGGGGCGATGAGATTCAGAGGGCCGCCGCAATTAGGGCATCCCATGCTCGCTACCGCGACGCGCTGGCCTTCACGCTTGACCGATTTCGCATCGCCAAGGCCGATCTCCTCTAACGTCACCTGATTTCCGACAAAGACCCACGGGGGCGACATGCCGTAATCGATCGTTGCAAAGGCATTTCCTTTTCCTGCGAGGTCGGCATAATTCGACTGCTCGCCGGGGGATAACTTGTAAGGGATCTCACCGTCGGCAGCAACGGAAATAGCAGTTCCTTTTTCCTGCACCATCAGGGGAACGGGATTAGGTATCTCACCGATTACCTGCCCAAGCTGCAACCCCTCGAACGATGGCAAGGTTGTCCCGTCAGGTAGAGGCTGATAGAACGTCATGTAAAAACGCCCTTGCGCTTCGGCGAGCCAACCAACCCAGCCGTTATTAAAGGTCGCGTACCATTCGTCCCAGACGCCGCCGAGTTCGTGTTTGAGCTGAGCGCGGCCCGTCAGTTCGAATTTTGCGTCTTTGTATACGCCCTTCAGCCCGAGCTTTAAGGGCGATTCGGAATCGACGATCTCTGCGACCTTTCCGAGATCCTCAAGCGTGCGATCGGTTCTTGAAATTGCCGACCGGCAGTATGGACAAACAAGGACGAGCGTCGAACCTTTTTTGAACTCTACCGGGCCGCCGCATGACGGGCAATTTGCCTGGAGAACGCTCATTGCTGTCCTCCGGCGGTCTGGAATTGCGGGTCAGTGGTCACAGATCGCGGATCGATCTCGCCCCGCTCGATCTTTGTTACGGAAACCATTTCAGCTCCGAGGGCGCTTTTTAGTTCGCCGTCCCAGTTCCATTCGGGCCGCGTACGGCAGCAGTAAAGGTTAAAGGTCGCCGTGTTGTATTCGGGATAGGTATGACAAGCCAGATGCGATTCGGTTAAAGCGACAAGGCCGGTCACACCGCCTTCGCCCTCGAACTTGTGCCAGACGGAGCCTATCGAACGAAGTCCCAGATCCTCGATCACATTAAGGAGCACGTTTCGCACAGCGTTTTCGTCGCGCAGGATATCTGCGTCACAGCCCGTCGCCTCGATCAGCCATTCGGTTCCAACGATCATCACGCTTAACTTTACGAAAATCCGTTCCTTTAAGTTTGAACTATCGTCCAAACGCCTGCGTTATAATGGAGTAGCCAAGAAGTATGTCGATGAAAATGATAACCAAAATCTGTTTATTTGTCATATCGACCACTTCGGTAGTGATATCGACCGGCTGTGCGGCTGCCTCGCAGAAAAGCAATTCGCTGAAGCCATCGGTAGCGTTTGAACAGCCGCTCGTAACCGGAAACATTAGATCATCGGATGTCACAGAGAGCAGCGGTTTGGCGGCTTCGAAATGCCACCCCGGCGTTTTCTGGACACACAATGATTCGGGTGACGGCGCCTTTATTTACGCTTTCGAAAAGGACGGCAGCACCCTCGGCACCTGGAAAGTCACCGGGGCGGAAAACATAGACTGGGAAGATATTGCGGCCACGAAGGACGCTTCGGGAACGTGTTACCTGTACATAGGTGAGATCGGCGACAACCAGAAGCGGCGGCCAATGCACATGATATACCGGGTCGAAGAACCGGTTGCGAATGATGCAAGCCGAACATCGACCCGCAATGCACCGCTCCAGACATCCACGGCGACTTCGCTCGCCTTTTCATATCCGGACACGAATCAAGACGCCGAAACACTGCTCGTCCATCCCAGGACCGGTGAGATCTACATCGTAACCAAACGCGTTAGCGGGCCGGCCGGGATATACCGCGTCAAACCGGGTTTTGATAATGGCGGGATCCAGAAGGCACTATTGATCGGCGAATTGTCCGTTCCGGCCATACCGAACGGGTTTCTTACAGGCGGTGATATTTCAGTTGATGGTACGCGAGTTGTGATCTGCGACTACACACAGGGCTACGAGTACTCACTGCCAAAGGGCGAAACTGACTTCGACAGTATCTGGAAGCAGACCCCCGAAACCGTTGATCTGGGGAAACGAAAGCTAGGCGAGGCTATCGGCTATAGCTCAGATGCCAGCTCGATATTTGCAACAAGTGAGGGCAAGAATCCGCCAGTGATCGAAGTTCGCAGAAAGTAGTTCGAAGAAACAAAAAAGCACGAAACTGAGAGCTCAGTTTCGTGCTTTTCTATTATTTCAAGGTTACTCTAATTAACGATCGTAAACTTACCTTTGTTTTCGATCGTCTGCAGCTTGCCGTCGGCACCGGGAACGCGGTCCTTGATGATGACCTTCAGTTCATAGTCGCCAACCGGCATCGACGCGGTTGGAAGAATTCTCGCAAGCGTCAAGCGCTGTCCGGAATCACTCAGGCCCGACCAGTCTTCACCTGTCTTGAGAAGTTCCTTGCCATCCTTAAGAAGCTGATAGGTGACATCGACTGCCGGCCGGAGCGTGGTCTGATCGATACCGGCATTATAGACCTGCATATAGAGACCGACTTCCTGGCCCTGTCTGTAAATACCAGAGAGGTTCGGGATCACCTTTGCGTTTCCAATAACGAACGCCTGGCCGATGTCGGAGTCTGATGTGGCTCGAAGTTTCGAAGCCATCACGAGCGACGATGTTGAAAGCTTCTTTTCGTCATATCGCGGTACAACGAAGCCGAGGTTCTGAACCCCCTTTGTACCAGATTTTACATCGCGAACCACGACGTCTACTTTGTAGGTGCCCGGCGTGAGAGCAATGGCTTTCTGATAGACAGATTTACGATCTTTCGCGTCAGTCAGCTCGGCGGTGGTTGCGGTGGCCGTCACGGAGTCTTCAAAAATACCCGAACGCTTGCCCGAAACGGAGGTCACACGGCCAAAGATGTTCATTGTCGCCTGCTCGAGGCCGCCGACCTGCTCAAAAGAGAGCTCTTTATTATTAGCTTGGACGGTAAATGCTGTGATTACCCGATCATCAGACTGACGGAAGAAATCGACACGAACGTCAAAGTTGAGCGGATTGCTGTCAATCACACCGCCGTCACTGCCTGCAATTCCCTGCAGATCGCTAAACTTGACCGTCGGCGGACGCATCAGGTTGTTTTGGATCTCAAGCCGGCGAAACATCGTATCCTGCTCACGCTGGAAGTTGGTGTTGTAATTATTTTGGCCAGTGATGCGGTCTGCCTTGTCCGAAAGGCCCAGCTGCTCGCTCGTGGTCAACCCGGCCCCCGGAACCATCTTCAACGCATCTTTTTCGCTAGCGTCGCGTGCCATGCGGTATTCGCCGGTACCGGTAGGGTCGACAAACTCGATCTCAAGCCCGTCACCGACGCCCTCCAAATGGCGATAGAACCAGATCTCAAACGGATAGGTCGTGGTCGAACCGCCGCCTTCCCAGCTGGGACGGTCGTATGAACCGCCCGCCGGGCGAGACTCGATAGAGTCGGGTTTGCCGTGAGCGATATAGACGCGGCCGCGGTCCGTTTTCCATCCCGGAATGCCAGACGCAAAATGCTGGTTGGCGTAGGCTATACGCTCGTAGTACTCTTCGCGATATTCGTTTTCCTCGGTATCCGGATTCGGATCGCGGCGACGCCAGAAATTCTCAATGAAATTCTCGCGCTCTTCGTCGGTCGTTAGTGCCTTGAAAGCTTTCTTTTCCTGGTCGGTAATGATGTACGCAACGTCATTATCCATCCATTTCTTGTAGACTTTATTTGCCTCGTTCGTGACCTTGCGAACGTTGTTAAGCGGGTCAGTGTTAGGGTCTTTCTTGTCCGGCGGCTGAGCCGTGACAACGAGTCCCATACCAGCAACCAAGCCGGTCAACAATACGCCCTTAAATCCAAAAACTTTAGACATAGCCATAAAACTCCTGATCAATTAACTGCATAGATCGCGTAGCCTTTATTCCAGTTGATTTTAGACACTTCAGTCTAAGTATTCAAGATGCGAAAAGGGAGGCCTGAGGTTGCTTTTTACGAACCCGCAGCCTCAGCATCGGTGCGGCGTTTTCGGTTGAATATCCAGGCGATAAAAATAGATACAACATATAGCACCATCATCGGTGCCGCAAACAACATCATGTTGACTACATCCGCCGTCGGAGAAACAACCGCCGCAACAATTAAAATGATAATCAGCGAAACTTTCCAACTCCGAATAAGCAACCCGGGAGTGACAATTCCGATTCGAGCCAGGACATATGTGATAGCCGGCATCTGGAACACCAAACCCATCGCGAGCATGATGACCAAAACGAAGTCAAGATAGTCGGTAGCACGGAGCTGAAACTGAAACTCGCCCGCACCAACATTAAGCAGAAAATTCAAGGCGGGTGGAAGCAAAATGTAATACGCAAATGCCGCCCCACCCATGAAAGAGATAGTGGAGAGCCCAATGAACGGCGTCACATACTTCCGCTCGTGACTGTATAAAGCCGGTGAAATAAAGCCCCAAACCTGCCAAAGTAGTAAGGGCAACGCAAGGGCAACTGCAGCGTACAAGGAAACGGTGACAAAGAGCGTGAACTGCTCGGGCGCAGTCGTTACCGTCATCTTCGAATCGGGACTTTGCTGAGCACTTGCGATCTCGTCTATGTAGGCGACGGGAAGTCTGACTCCGGCTGGAACGACGGCATTACTCGTAATGATCGGCTCGGTAGTAAATATCCCGATGTTACCTTCCACGTCACGACCAACCTCCGCCCCTACTGATGTGCCCCGGGGAAGCAATGTGCCGCCGATCGTACGGTCTACGTCAAATACGTAACGGCCTTGGTCACCATCCTTGATCTCGGTAAGAGACAGAACCTTTTCTACGCCGGTTTTCCCACTCACCGGAAGCTCTTTTCTTTCTGCCTCAGAAAGAGCTTTGCGGGCGGGGATCGAGAGAAAATTATAGATGTTGTCAGAAAAGTAAAAGCAAACCAGAAACGACGCGAACAGTAGAATAACCGCCTTGACCAGACGGCTGCGCAGCTCGTCCAGATGCTCCATGAACGACATCTGGCCGGTTGGTTCGATCTCTTTTTCTGATCCGAGTTGATCCATTGGTTACAGCCAGGTCTTTTTGTCGTTTGCGTCCGAGATATCTTGCGACACTTCGACGTCGACTTCTATCGTATCTTCAGTTTCGGTAGGGTTGAGCAAATGTTTGAATTCCTCCGGATCCGCTGCTCTGATCGCCGGCGATTCCGGCGGCGTCTCAGTAACGACAGCGTCGACGGGTGCCGTTTCGCGAGGGACGGTCTCTTCGTCCATGTCGTCGAGCGACAGCATTTTCTTTTCTTCTTCTAAACTAGCCTCGCGTTCCCATGTTTCTTTGAACTCGTTTGCCGTTCCGCGAAACTCCGCCATAATTTTGCCTGCCTTCTTGGCAAGCTCCGGCAGTTTGCGCGGCCCGAGGAAGATCAGAGCCACGATCCCGACAAGGATCAGTTCCGACGTTCCGATCGATTCAAATATAAACAAAAACACGCTAACTTACCTCGATACAATATTTACCGGCAGCGACGACATCCCCGATGATGACCGAATCTTCGACTTCGGCGAGAAATTGCTCGGCATTTTCCGGCAACATGCTAATCAACAATCCGCCCGCTGTCTGCGGGTCAAAAAGAGCACTCTGCATCTCACCCAAAACGCTTGACGCTATTTTAACCGTTTCGCCGACATATGTCCGATTGTTGCGATCACCGCGTGTCAACATTCCCTGTGCGATCAGTTCGAGAACGTCCGGCAGCAGCGGAACTCCATTAGATACAATATTTAGCGTCACACCACTGCCCTTGGCCATTTCATAAGCGTGCCCTAGCAGCCCGAATCCGGTGACGTCTGTACACGCGTTTGCTCCAAACTTCTGCATCGCTTTCGACGCCGTAGCGGCTGAAGTCGACATTGTCCGAACCGCAGCGGCCTCAGTTTCGCGACTTGCGACACCACGCTTGATCGCGGTATTGATCGCTCCAGTACCAATTGCTTTGGTCAATACCAACACATCGCCAGGAAGTGCCCCGGAATTCCTCACAACTTTGTCTGGGTGCACGATGCCTGTCACCGCATAACCAAACTTCATTTCCTTATCGTCAACGGAATGCCCGCCGATAACCGCCACGCCTGCCTCCGTCATCGCCTCTTGGCCGCCTTTGAGGATCTGGCCGAGAACATCCCAGTCGCCTTTCTGCGGGTAGCAAACTATCGAAAGTGCAGAAAGCGGGGTTCCGCCCATCGCGTAAACATCATTGAGCGAGTTGATCGCCGCGATCCGCCCGTACATTTCCGGATCGTCCGCAACCGGAGTAAAGAAATCGAGGGTTTGAACTAACGCAATATCGTCCGTAAGGCGAAAAACACCCGCATCGTCAGCAGTTTCAAAGCCGACGATCACGTTTTCATTCACCTGTTTGGGCAGTTTGCTCAAAACTTGAGCAAGGTCGCTGGGGGCGAGTTTGGCCACTCAACCGGCGCAGTCAACCATCTGCGTTAGACGCAATTGCATTCGATTCCCTCCTGTTTTAATTGATGATCACCCGGTAAATGCGGTCTAGATCGTCAACGCTGTAATACTCGATCTCGATCATTCCGCCAATACCTTTCTTGTCTGGCTTTATCTTGACGTTTGTGCTCAACGCTCGCATCAGACGCGTTTCCGCAGCCTTGACGTTAGCGTCCACAACTCTCGTAACTTGTTTTTTATCATTAGCTTGCGGCGACTTAGAGAGTCGTTTGACCGTTTTCTCCGTTTCCCGAACCGATAAGCCGTAGTCGATGATCGAGTTCGCGACCTGCCGCTGTATCTTCGGATCATCCGTCATCAAAAGCGCCCGGCCATGCCCGGCAGAGATCTTTCCGGACTCAATGTTTCGAAGGACATCGTTTGGCAACTTCAACAACCTGATCGCGGTCGTTACGACAGTACGCGACTTGCCGACACGCTCCGCCACTACTTCTTGCGTTAGCCCAAGCTGGTCAATAAGTTTTCGGTACGCCTTTGCCTCTTCCACCGGGTTCAGTTCCTGGCGCTGGATATTCTCGATCAATGCGAGCTCGAGCATCTTATCGTCGGAGACTTCCTTGACCACCGCCGGAATACGCCGCAACTCTGCCCGCTGCGACGCCCGCCAACGGCGTTCACCCGCAACGATCTCGTATCGGGTACCTACTTGCCGCACCACGATCGGCTGCACAACGCCGTTCATCCTGATCGACTGCTCAAGTTCCGCAAGACTATCCTCACTGAACCGGCTTCGGGGCTGATCTGGGTTTGGGCTAATGAGATCGATGTCTATCTCAAGGCTAGATCTCTGTTCAGTCGCTTCAACGGGTTTATCGTCTCCGAGGAGAGCGCTAAGGCCACGGCCGAGTGTTTGTCTAGGCATTCTTTAGGATCTCCTTTGCTAATTCCGCATAGCTCTCCGCTCCACGCGACCGCGGGTCGTAGAGCATTATTGGCTTGCCAAAACTTGGAGCTTCGGCAAGCCGAACATTTCTTGGAATAACGGTCTTCATAACCTGTGAACCGTAAAAATCGCGAAGATCCTTAGCTACCGCCGCCGACAAATTCGTGCGTTCGTCGTACATGGTTAGCAAAAGCCCTTCAATTGCCAATTTCGGATTCAGTTCCCGGCGCAACCTCGCAAGAGTATCAAACAGCTCAGTTACTCCTTCGAGGGCATAATATTCGCACTGGATCGGTACGAGCAGCGAATCCGCAGCCGTCAGGCCATTTAGAGTTAAAATTCCAAGCGAAGGGGGGCAATCAATGATCAAATAATGGAAATAATCGCGAACATTGTTCAGAACACGTTTAAGGGCGTGGCTCCGCTCGTTTGTTTCAACCAGTTCTATCTCAGCCCCGGCGAGATTTTTGTCGGCCGGAAGAACCCAAAGCGTGTCGATCTCAGTCGGAAGCACCATCTCTCGGGGAGAATCGCCGCCAACTAGAGCATTGTAAAGGGTTTTTCGGTTCGCTAAACGTGGAACTCCCGCTCCTGAAGTAGCGTTCGCCTGGGGATCAGCATCAACGAGAAGCACCTTTTTACCTTCCGCAGCCAATGCGGCGGCTAGGTTAACTGATGTTGTAGTCTTCCCGACACCGCCTTTCTGATTCGCAACCGCTATGATCTTTCCCATCTAATCGCCTATTCGCAAACTAATAAACTAGCACAGCGCCACGTAAAGGATAAATCAGAGACGAATGTGGCACGTGCCACAGTCCCGGAACTGTGTGGCACGTGCCACAACCTATAGGTAATTCAAACCTCAAGCTGCCCGCCGTGACGAATTTGCCGTCAAATGAACCAAAACTGATGAAACCGCGGCCGGCGTCATTCCTGGAAGATTCCTCACCTGAGCAAAGTTGCTTGGCCTAGCCCGTTCGAGTCGCTCCACCATCTCATTCGAAAGACCGCCGATCGTCCTAAAATTGAAATCCGTTGGAACCTTTAGCGAGTCGTGATGGTTCACTCGTTCGCTTGCGAGCTTTTGTTTTTCGATATAGCCGCTGTAAAGGGAATCGGCTAGCGCGGTTTCGAGATCAGTGAGCCTGATCTCTTCGCTGAAGCCGTTTGGGAGCAGTCGGAGCACAAGATCAGGTGTAACACCCTGTCGCATCGCCAGCTGCGACAACGTGATCGAATCCCCGAGATCAACGCATAGCAACTGAGAAACACCAGCGTACTCAGCCGATGATCGTTTGAACCGTGTCTGATCCAAAGCGTTTCGGAGCTTGGCGATCCGGTCGCGCTTCTGGTTGAACCTTTCCCATTCCGCTTCACCCAACAGCCCGACCTCGCGGCCCTTGGGCGAAAGCCTGGTATCAGCATTGTCATGGCGAAGCGTCAGACGGGCTTCAGCACGCGACGTAAAGAGGCGATAAGGCTCGTCGACCCCGTGACGGATCAGGTCATCTGTTAGTACCCCGATATATGCCTCATCTCGTTGTAGAATAAATGGTTTACGGCCATCAATTGAAAATGCTGCGTTGATTCCGGCGACAAGTCCCTGACAAGCGGCTTCTTCGTAACCGGTGGTTCCGTTTATCTGTCCTGCCAGAAACATGCCCTTCATGCGAGTCGATTCCATTGTCGGTCGCATCTCACGCGGATCGACAAAGTCATACTCGATGGCGTACCCGGGCCGAATGATATGAACATTCTCAAAACCTTCGACCATCCGTAGCAGTTCGTGCTGCAACGCCGATGGAAGGGAAGTAGAGAAACCGTTTAGGTATACTTCGTTGGTGCCTCTGCCTTCCGGTTCGAGGAATAGCTGATGTCGATCCTTATCGGCGAACTTGACGACCTTATCCTCTATAGACGGACAATACCGCGGTCCGATGCCCGTGATCTTGCCGGAGTATAATGGCGACTGGTGTAGATTGTCACGAATGGTTTGATGCAACCGCTCGCTCGTGTAGCCGATGAAGCATTGGATCTGTTCCTGCTTGATCTCGTCGGTCGAGAATGAGAAAGCGACCGGCTTTTCGTCGGGTGGCTGAGGTTCAAACGCATCCCAGTCAATTGTACGGCCATCAAGCCGAGGGGGCGTGCCTGTTTTCAGGCGTCCTACGGGAAAACTATGCTTCCTTAGGCTCTCAGCAAGCTCGATTGAAGCAGGTTCGCCAGCTCGGCCTGCAGAGAATGTTTGGCGGCCCGCGTGGATCATCCCGTTAAGAAAGGTCCCGGTCGCGACGACGACTGCCTTAGCGGCAAAGCGACGAGAATCCTGCATCTCAACGCCCTTAACCGTATTGTTTTCAACAATTAGATCGACGACAACACCTTGTCTGAGGTGCAGATCAGGCGTCGATTCGAGCACGCGACGCATCTCGGTGCGGTACAGCGCTCGGTCAGCTTGAGCACGCGGCGACTGCACTGCCGGGCCCCGTGAACGATTCAGCAGGCGAAACTGGATTCCGGTTCGATCGATTACCCGGCCCATAATACCGCCAAGAGCGTCGATCTCTCTAACAACATGTCCTTTCGCTATACCGCCCACCGCCGGATTGCAAGACATCTGGCCTATAAGGTCAAGATTGATCGTGACCAACGCAGTCCTTGCACCAAGGCGCGCAGAAGCGGAGGCCGCCTCACACCCCGCGTGGCCCGCACCGATCACAATCACATCAAAAGTTTCGTCAAACATCTGCCAAAACCCCTGATTATAGCAAGTATTGCAGGGCTTGTGTCACTTAACTGCAGTTTCAAGAAACGTCAGCGTCGCTTTCTCAGCATCAAGCTCAGCAACTATCCCCATCGGTAATGTGAAATTATCGCGAATATGACCGAAAGAAAGTCCGTAAACAACCGGTACTCCCAGATCTCCGAGCCGGTCTTGGAAAACACTCAAAAGTGATGCTGAGGGCGCATCCCGAGTGGGTTCACCGCTTGCGAAAACGCCTAGTGCAATACCCGCAACCGTCTTAAGATCAACACTTTGCCGAAGCTGCGTGAGCAGCCTGTCAACCTTATAGGGAGGTTCATTGATATCTTCAAGAAATAGCAATCTTCCTCGTACATCTTTGAGCGCGAACGGCGTACCGGCTAGGGCTCCGATCAAACTCAGGTTACCGCCCGTAAGCGGCCCACGGCACCTGCCTGGCGAAACAATCGTCGGCCGAAATAGTTCTGACGCAGGCTGAAGATTAAATTCCGAAACGTCAACCTTATATGGGGCGCTTGGAGTTACAAGCATGTTGAGAACGTGCTTTTTAGTATACTCAGAGTACTCCGACGTGCCGACCGGGCCATGGAAAGTCACAAGGCCTGTCTTTTGAAAGATTGCCAAGTGAAGAGCGGTGATGTCAGAAAACCCAATAAATACCTTCGGATTCTTCTTGATCAGCTGATAGTCTAAATCCGGCAGCAGGCGTGGTGACCCGCTGCCGCCCCGCACGCACCAGATGCCTTTTATTTCAGCGTCACGAAATGCCCAGTGTAGATCTTGAAGACGCTCATCGTCGGTTCCCGACAAAAACCCCTTGCTACCTCTCGCGTGTTTCCCTTCTTTTGGAACGAACCCGAGGATACGTATATTTTCGAGAGCCCGGTCGAAAGCCTGCTTTGATACACCGCTTGAGGGTGCGATGACAGCGACGGCGTCGCCCGCGGCAAGGCGTTTCGGTTTGGTGATCTTTCTCGATGGCATTCGATTGCTTTGCGCCGTCGCAGTTGCTGCGAGAGGAAGGGCCGCGACGGCTTTCAAGATATCTCGTCTATCCATATTACTTTCCGATGCAAAATGTTGAGAATATTCGAGTTAGCATGTCCTCGGTCGTGGTTTCGCCAGTTATCTCGCCGAGATAACGAAGGGCATTGTGCAGCCCGATGAGGACGATCTCTTCGCTGATCTTCTCGTTGAGTTGGGACAACGACCGCTCGATCTCATTCTTCGTTCGTATCAGTAGATCGTGATGACGGGCGTCGGTGACCAGGAATCCTGCGTTTGAAATATCTTCCGCTGCAAAAGGCCGAATTATTGCATGTCTCAGATCATCGAGCCCCTCGCCTGTTTTTGCCGAGATAGGCGTTATCTTTTCACGAAAGTCCGCCAGTGACGAATGCTCTGAGGCGACTAACTTATCGATGTCGGTAGCAGGAGTTTTGTCGATCTTATTTATAGCGATGATGAAGTTTAGATGCTGGGCGCTAGCAAGTATCTGCCGGTCGTAGTCGGATGTCTGCTCACTCGCGTCGAGCATTACAATAACAATGTCTGCGTCCGTCATCGTGGCCTTGGCTCGCTCTACACCGATGCTTTCTACCGTATCCGTTGTCTCCCGGAGACCGGCAGTATCGATGAGAGATATCGGAATGCCATCAACGACAAAACGCTCGTGGATCTGATCGCGTGTCGTTCCCGCGATATCCGTGACGATCGCTCGGTCTGAACCGAGTAACGCGTTGAAAAGACTAGACTTACCTACATTGGGCCGGCCGACGATCGCAACACGAAGACCCTCTCGAATAAGGTGCCCGGCCCGAAATGTATCCGCGAGCCGCCCGGCTTCCGAAGCAATCTTTGATAAGTTGCTTTTGACGCTATCGAGCTGCACAGTCGGAAGATCGTCTTCGACAAACTCAAGGGCCGACTCGAGAACAACAATTATGTTCAGCAGGTCGTCCTTTAGCGGCTGTAACGCGAGCGACAGTTCACCCCGAAGCTGCCTGACAGCCTGGCGGGCAGATGTTGTCGTTTGAGCGTCGATCAGATCACGTATTGCCTCGGCCTCGGCAAGGTCGATCCTACCATTAGAAAGGGCCCGGAGCGTGAATTCGCCCGGCTCGGCAAGCCGCGCGTCGAGCAACAGACAGATATCGATCACCTGCCGCAGCAAAACGGGTGACCCGTGACAACTGATCTCGACAACATCCTCGCCGGTGAATGATCGCGGAGTTCTGAAGAAAGTCACGACCGATTCATCGAGAGTTTCGTTGGAAACCGGATCGGAGAGGGAACAGAGCACGGCCTTTCGTGGATCGGGAGAAAAGTCCGGCTTGCTCACAAGCCTTTTCAGGATCTCGAGCGCACGCTCACCACTCAGCCTGATCACACCGATACCGCTGCGGCCGGTGGGAGTTGCGAGTGCGACGATAGTTTGCGACATCGGTACAACTATAGACTATTCAGCCCGAGTACGATGAGACTCTCGATCCGTGGATTTCTTACAATGGTTCTACGAGGAAGCTATTGTAGCCTAACCTGCAGACGCCGATCCCGGCCGTCGCCGACCGATTCGGTAAACAGGTCTTCCTCTTTCTGGAGCGTCGTATGGATTATGCGGCGTTCGGTCGAATTTAGCACTCCGAAAGTGAATGGCCGACCATTCTTACGAACCTGATCGGCGGCGAAGCGGGCCATTGCATGAAGTTCGGCCTTTCGGGTTTGGCGAAACCCTTCCGCGTCGACGACAAAGCGATGCTCGCGATCGAGCTCGCGGCCAAACGCTTGGAACAGGACGACTTCGAAGGCGTCAAGCAGCTCACCATTCTCGGTCAGGGCATAATGCGAATCTTCACCAATTAGATCAAGCAAACAGCCTTCATCGGTCCATGTCGACGTGACCGAAAGGTCAAATTTCACGTCGGATAGCAATCCGCCAAGAAATTCTTTCGCACTATCGCAGGTCTGGTTCATAACTTTATCGCAGGCTGCGAGCCTGTCCCCCCTTCATGAAAAACTATTTAGCACCTTTTGTACGCATGTTGGCAGCCGACGTTCCAAGTTTTGGCTTGACCTTTTTCGCACCTTTCGGGACGGTTTCGACGACCTCCGTTGTCGGCGGAACGTCTGTCTTATTCAGACGATTGATAACCATTTGCTGCCCAAAACTGACGATATTTCCAACAAACCAATATAACAGAAGGCCCGAAGGTGCCGTCCACATGACCCAGAGCATCATTATCGGCATGAGCCAGGTCATCATTTTTTGCTGCATCGCCTGTTCCGGAGTCATAACCGCGGCCTGCGGCGTAAACTTCATCGAAAGAATCATCGAGATCGCAAAGGCGAACTCGAGGATATGCCAGGGATCAGCGGCCGATAGGTCGGGGAGCCATAGGAACGATGCTTGTCGGGCATCGAGGGCGATGGTGATGGCGGTGTAGAAGGCGATCAGCAGGGGGAACTGGAGCAGCATCGGAAGGCATCCGCCGATGGGCAGAGCGTCCTTGGTCATCTTCAGCTGGTCCATCTGAAGCTGCCGCATGCGCGGATCGTCGTTCGGCACGCCTTTCTTCTGTAGGTCTTTGATCTTTTCCTGGATCTCCTTCATCTTTGGCGCGTTGCCGGAAGCTTTCTTAAAAGACTTCGACTGCGACCATCTGAGCGGGAACAGGAGCATGTAGAAAAGGAACGTAAAGACTATGATCGCGACGCCGTAGTTTAGCGTGATCGTGTTGAAAAAGTGCAGCGCGTAGAGGATCGGGATCGACAAGGGCTTTGTCATCCAACGCAGCCACCAGTAGTTACTGAAATTGATCAGGTCAACGAGGGAAACCGCTCTGCCGTCGGCCCCTTTGAGCGACGAGCTTAGCTCGTTGAGCAGAAAGTAATCCTTCGGCCCCGTAAAAAGCTTTGTCACGGAACCGTCGCCGGGTACTGGCATAAACGCCGTCACGAGGTGACGTGTTTCCGTGGTTTTAGGGCTTCTGAGCACCCAGTTGAAGACACTGTCGTAGACTGGTTCGATGTTGACGTCGTACTTTGAGGCCCGATAATCCGCCCCCGCAACGGGGCTCGCCGGTATCGCGGCCATTGCGAAATACGCATCGCCCATCGCTACCCAATCGACGTTGCCACGGTCAGCCAGCATCGACTGTCCGCTGGCATCGTACGTGAACGAATAATTGCCCCAGTAACGGCTAATATCACCATTCAACGCGGCGACGGTCTCAGACTCGGTGTGGTAAAAGCTGTGAAAGTTGATCGCGTGGTCGCCGATCGAGGCTCCGATGGCGAGCTTTGTGTCGGCTATCGGCTGCCCGTTCTGTTTTGCGGTTATCGCGAGGTCGGCGACATAGCTGTCTGCCCGGAAAACAAAAGCCTTCTTGATCTCGACGCCATTCTCGCCCACAAACGAAAACTCGATCGGCCTTTCCTCGCCGGCGGCCAGCGTGATCGTATCTTCCGGAACCGAGATCTGATAATTTCGGTCGTTGATGGCAGTTGTAACCGCAGCGTCAGGGGTCGTCAGCCGAAACGGCAATTCCCGCGGATTCTGCTCACGGGCCTTTTGTGAAATGAGCTCGAGGGGCTTTTGATTAGCTGAGGTCGAGCCGTCCGCATAGATCTGATACTCATTCTTAGGCGACTTGTTCTGCAGGATCACCCAGCTCGTTGCCAGAGCTCCTTTCGAATCGAACGTCACCTCGTAAAGCGGTGATTTGATCGTGATCGTCCGGCTAGGAACCGAATCAGGAACTGCAGCCGGAGCGACGGGCTGCTGAGCGGCTGGTGTCGGCTGAGCAGCAGGCTGGCTCGCGGCGACGTTAGCGTTAGCCGCTGTGTTCGAGGCTGTGTTCGAATTTGAATTCGCATTGGGATCAGGCTTCGGCGCAAAGAAGAATTGCCATCCGAAAAGAACCGCCATCGAAAGCACTGCCGCGATCAGAAATCGCGACTGGTTATTGCTGTTACCTTGATTTTCCATCAATAAATTCTGGTCTTTGATCTTTGACCTTCGATCTTTGAGCTCTGAATGACCTTTCGATAATCAAATCAAAGATCAAAAATCCAAGATCAAAGATCACCTCACCGGATCATGCCCGCCCTTACAAAATGGCTGACAGCGTAAGATACGCTTTACGCCCATCCATGTTCCGCGAAGAGCCCCGTATTTCTCGACCGCGTCGCGTGCGTATTCAGAACAGCTCGGTTCAAATCGACACGCAGGCGGCAGAAAGGGCGAAACAAACGCCTTGTACAAACCGATCATGTCCAGAACCAGGTACTTCATGTCCCTTTCGTGAGTTTAGTGTATTTCGTGGTTAGCCTTTAGGGAAGGAACCACGAAATATCACGAACTACACGAAATGATCATTCAAGTGTGTAGTCGCTACACTCGAGCCACTAGTCACGCACCCTCGCTACTGCTCAGGCGTCTGCCTATCTTCGCCACGATCTGCCGAAACTCGGCAAGCGGCTTATCGAGCTTCGCGTGCATCAGGCTTCGGCGGGCGTTTAGGACCCAGTCGAATCTCTGCAAGACGGCATCCGTCTCGGCCCGGCTTAACCGGAAACTCTCACGCAGCAGGCGTTTCGCACGATTGCGGTCGTGTGCCTTGCCGATCGCTTTCTTGGTCGCCGTTATTCCTACGCGGTGCAGCGGGCCTGTTGACGGCAAAATAAAGACCGTCATAAAACGGCCTTCGAAACGCGCACCCTCATTGTAAACACGAAGAAACTCGGCGCGTTTCAGCAGCCGAGCCTCTTTCGGTAACGAAAAGCTTAATAATGGTGAACCGTCAGACGCTTGCGGCCTTTCGCCCTGCGGCGTTTGATCACGGCCCGGCCGTTCTTGGTCGCCATACGCGCCCTGAATCCGTGCTTTTTCGCGCGACGGCGGTTGTTCGGTTGATAAGTTCTCTTCGGCATAACTCGTCTCCATTAGTTTTCACTGCGAAAGTGAAAACCTAGAGTTTACGCGCCAAAACCCGCCTTTGTCAAAGCAACCCAAGTAAAAACGGGCACTTGGCGCGCTCGCACCCGGAGCTGGCGAGCGATGTGTCGCCATATAGACCACTCCCGGACCAGAGCCCCAAAATATTGTGCCCCACTATGCGTCACAATCGCGCCGGAAATGTCCCTCAGAGTCCTCAAAACGCGTCCCAACGCAAACAAAAACGCAAAACTCCGAACCGCTGGGACACACCAATCAATAGATGCATCATCCCCAAGCCTCCTCCTCGTCAACTGCACCATCATTCATGTCATGATGCTCAAGGGTCATTCCCAAAACAAGAACAAACGAAGCGGCTATGTTAGCAGTCAAATATGCTGCTTAATCGACATTAGAAGATCAAGAAAAAAAATGGAAACGTAGCGTAAATCGTGCGACAATGCGATTTCCAGCGGCAGAGATCGCGAATTGCAATATCGCACGACTGACCCCGAGAGTGCGACTGACCCCGAGAGTGTATACGCCGAGAGTGCTATGAATATTTCTGGAAGGAAAGAAGAAGTAATAAACGCCGCAATTGCGGTCGCTGTTTTCTTTGCATGTACTTATCTGCTCGCCGCCCTCATCGGTTTTCGATACGGTTACAGTGCCGCTTTTAAGGTCGAGTATCCGGATTCTGGCTCGATAGAATGGGCAGTTCATGGAACCAGTCTGATGGAACCAATTGTAGGCGGCATCGTGCTCTGTTGGTTTTTTTCGTTTATTTACATTTATGTCGTGATTCGGGGAAGTGCCTCTAAGGGAAGCAGAATATTGCTATTGGCCGGAGCGACCCTCGCAATGACTTACACTTTGTATCACAAGTATCTGGTACAAAGTCTCACCGGAAGTCCTGGATTCTTAAATGTATATGGTGAGTTCTTCGTTCATCTAACTGCTATTGAGGTGATGTCCTTTTTACTTTTAACTACACTGATTGCAATCGACTCGTGGAAATGGAAACCTTGAAGGGGTCAGCCAAATGACATTTGGCCCCCCCCAATGACAAATGAATCTCGCCTGCAGGGTACGGGGGTCAGTCACAAAGGGTATGAGGAAAGGGGTCCATGAGGAAAGGGGTCAGTCATAATGTGAGGAAAGGGGTCAGTCATGCAATGTTGGAATTCTTCCGCTTCTCGTAGTTACTGCTAACGTTCGCTACCAGTTCTCTAAGGTTGTCGTTATCGCGTTGCGATGTTCGGGCGGATTCGAGGCGGCGGGCGACGGTTGAGCTGTTTAGGCTGGTGAGTCTCGCGAGTTCGGCGAGGCTGGCGCCGAGCCCGTGGCCGCAGAGAA
>LNFM01001062.1_pt1 | contig 64043 bp, 65 predicted proteins | sample 596031 | NCBI WGS metagenome assembly LNFM01 (sample SAMN04254537, study PRJNA301005) | activated carbon metagenome | isolation source: dual media filters at the Ann Arbor, Michigan drinking water treatment plant | place: USA: Ann Arbor
CTGTTCAGCTTCCATACCGTGGAGATCAGTTGATGATTTACGAAGGTAAAGCCATCACGGTTAAGGCTCTTGAGAGCGGCATCGTCGAATTGAAATTCGACCTCAAGGGTGAGTCCGTCAATAAATTCAACCGTCTTACCCTCAATGAACTGCGTCAGTCCGTTGATGCAATCAAGGCCGATGGTTCGATCAAAGGCGTGATTGTCAGCAGCGGCAAAGACGTATTCATCGTCGGCGCAGACATCACCGAGTTCGTCGAGAACTTCAAACTGCCTGATGAGCAGCTGGTGGCGGGCAACCTCGAAGCCAACAAGATCTTCAGCGATTTCGAAGACCTGGGCGTGCCGACCGTTGTGGCCATCAACGGCATCGCCTTGGGTGGCGGTTTCGAAATGTGCCTGGCTGCTGACTACCGCGTGATGGCGGACAGCGCCAAAGTGGGCCTGCCGGAAGTGAAGCTGGGTATCTACCCAGGCTTCGGCGGTACCGTTCGTCTGCCACGCGTGATCGGCGTCGATAACGCCGTTGAGTGGATTGCCTCGGGTAAAGAGAACCGTGCCGCTGACGCCCTGAAGATGGGTGCAGTGGACGCTGTGGTTGCCGCTGACAAGCTGCAGGCCGCTGCTCTGGACCTGATCAAGCGCGCCATCTCCGGCGAGCTGGATTACAAAGCCAAGCGTCAGCCCAAGCTGGAAAAGCTCAAGCTCAACGCGATTGAACAAATGATGTGCTTCGAAACCGCCAAAGGCTTCGTTGCGGGCCAGGCTGGCCCCAACTACCCGGCACCGGTCGAGGCGATCAAGACCATCCAGAAGGCGGCGAACTTCGGTCGCGATAAGGCGCTGGAAGTCGAAGCGGCTGGCTTCGTCAAACTGGCCAAGACCTCGGTTGCCGAGAGCTTGATCGGCCTGTTCCTCAACGATCAGGAACTGAAGAAAAAAGCCAAGCACCACGATGCCATTGCCAAAGACGTGAAACTGGCTGCCGTACTCGGCGCCGGCATCATGGGCGGCGGTATTGCCTATCAGTCGGCGTCCAAAGGTACGCCGATCCTGATGAAAGATATCCGTGAAGAGGGTATCCAGATGGGCTTGAACGAGGCCTCCAAGCTGCTCGGCAAGCGCGTTGAAAAAGGCCGCATGACCGCGGCAAAGATGGCTGAAGCGCTCAACGCCATCCGTCCGACCATGTCTTATGGTGATTTCGGCAACGTCGATATCGTTGTTGAAGCCGTGGTCGAGAACCCCAAGGTCAAACAAGCGGTGTTGGCTGAAGTTGAAGCCGCGGTCAAGGATGATGCGATCCTGGCCTCGAACACCTCGACTATCTCCATCAGCCTGCTGGCCAAAGCCCTCAAGCGTCCGGAGAACTTCGTCGGCATGCACTTCTTCAACCCGGTGCACATGATGCCGCTGGTGGAAGTGATCCGTGGCGAGAAGTCCAGCGAAGTGGCCGTGGCCACCACCGTTGCCTACGCCAAGAAAATGGGCAAGACCCCGGTTGTGGTCAACGACTGCCCAGGCTTCCTGGTCAACCGCGTGCTGTTCCCCTACTTCGGCGGCTTCTCCAAGCTGCTGGGCTTCGGTGTGGACTTCGTGCGTATCGACAAGGTCATGGAGAAGTTCGGCTGGCCGATGGGCCCAGCGTACCTGTCCGACGTGGTCGGTATCGACACCGGCCACCACGGCCGTGACGTGATGGCCGAAGGCTTCCCTGATCGCATGGCCGTTGAAGGCCGCACGGCGGTTGACGTGATGTATGAAGCGGATCGCCTGGGCCAGAAGAACGGCAAAGGCTTCTACGCCTACGAAACTGACAAGCGCGGCAAGCCGAAAAAGGTCATCGATCCGCAGGCTTACGAGCTGCTCAAGTCGATTGTTACCGAACAGCGTGAAGTGACTGATAAAGACATCGTCAACTTCATGATGATCCCCCTGTGCATGGAAACCGTACGTTGCCTGGAAGATGGCATCGTCGACACCGCAGCTGAGGCCGATATGGGCCTGATCTACGGTATCGGCTTCCCTCCCTTCCGTGGCGGTGCGCTGCGTTACATCGATTCCATCGGTGTGGCTGAGTTCGTTGCCCTGGCCGACAAGTACGCCGAGCTGGGCGCGCTGTACACCCCGACTGCCAAGCTTCGCGAAATGGCCGCCAACGGCCAGAAGTTTTTCGGTTAATCGCGCACAGACTAGAGCGAGAGTGAATTTATGAGCCTGAATCCTAGAGATGCAGTGATCGTCGACTTCGGCCGTACCCCGATGGGTCGTTCCAAGGGCGGCATGCACCGCAACACCCGCGCCGAGACCATGTCGGCGCACCTGATCAGCGGCGTGCTGGCACGCAACAGCAAGCTGGACCCGGCTGAAGTTGAAGACGTGATCTGGGGCTGCGTCAACCAGACCCTGGAGCAGGGCTGGAACATCGCGCGCATGGCGTCGCTGATGACCCAGATTCCGCACACCAGCGCCGGCCAGACCGTCAGCCGTCTGTGCGGTTCGTCCATGAGCGCCCTGCACACTGCTGTGCAGGCGATTCAGACCGGCAACGGTGACGTATTCGTCGTCGGCGGTGTGGAGCACATGGGCCACGTCGGCATGATGCACGGCGTCGATCCGAACCCGCACCTGTCGCTCTACGCGGCCAAGGCCTCGGGCATGATGGGTCTGACCGCTGAAATGCTCGGCAAGATGCACGGCATCAGCCGTGAGCAGCAGGACGCCTTTGGCGAGCGTTCGCACCGCCTGGCCCATAAGGCTACCGTCGAAGGCAAGTTCAAGGATGAAATCATCCCGATGCAAGGCTACGACGAGAACGGCTTCCTGAAAGTCTTCGACTATGACGAGACCATTCGTCCGGAGACCACCCTGGAAAGCCTGGCGGCGCTGAAGCCGGCGTTCAACCCGAAAGGCGGCACCGTGACTGCAGGTACGTCCTCGCAGATCACCGACGGTGCCTCCTGCATGATCGTCATGAGCGCCCAGCGCGCTCAGGACCTTGGCATTCAGCCAATGGCCGTGGTTCGTGCCATGGCGGTGGCCGGTGTTGATCCGGCGATCATGGGTTACGGCCCAGTACCGTCGACTCAGAAAGCCCTCAAGCGTGCGGGCCTGACCATCAACGACATCGATTTCTTCGAGCTCAACGAAGCCTTCGCGGCCCAGGCTCTGCCTGTGCTGAAGGACCTGAAAGTACTCGATAAGATGGACGAGAAGGTCAACCTGCACGGCGGCGCGATTGCGTTGGGTCACCCGTTCGGTTGTTCCGGTGCCCGTATCTCCGGTACCCTGCTGAACGTGATGAAACAGAACGGTGGTACTTTTGGCGTGTCCACCATGTGTGTGGGCCTTGGCCAGGGCATCACCACGGTCTTCGAGCGCATCTAAGCGCAGGTTGACGCAAAACCGGGGCCCTGTGCCCCGGTTTTTTTATTTTTAGGCTAGCTCCACAAGGATTTATTTTTTATGCAGCTGCAACCCGGTCTCTACCGACACTACAAAGGCCCTCAGTACCGCGTGCTGGGCGTCGCCCGTCATTCTGAAAGCGAAGAGCAGGTCGTGGTGTACCAGGCGCTCTATGGTGAGTTTGGGCTGTGGGTGCGGCCGTTGCAGATGTTTTGCGAGCAGGTCGTTGTGGACGGCGAGACAGTTCCACGCTTTGCTTTAGTTCAAGCCGAGCCCTCAGTTTTACAGGCGGGCTAAGGCTCCTTGGTCGCATGCTCGCCCTTGACCTGAGCCGGACCACCACTATATATAGCGGGGCCGCGGTGGCCGGTTAAGGTCTATCGTGGTCATGGCAGCGGCCGGAGAGGCGCATGCAGGGGTGTGAGCTGCGACTGGGACAGCGTCCTGGCGTTGCACCGCACTGCAGGGCGAGCGACAACCGGCTGCGTCCCAGCGCTACGCAGTTTTCGTATAGCGTACCGTGGTGAAGCCGGGCAGGGCGCGCACTGTCGGGCTTACTGGTCAGCACAGGCACCGTGTGAGCACGGCGCCACAACATGAACAGACCCTGGGCACTTTTGCCTTTCATTTATCGAATTCAGGAATTTTCCAATCCATGGGCAAATCGCTGGTCATCGTGGAATCCCCGGCCAAGGCCAAGACCATCAACAAGTACTTGGGCAACGAGTACGTGGTGAAGTCGAGCATCGGCCACATCCGTGACCTGCCCACCAGCGGCTCGGCTAATGCCAATAAGGAGCCGGTCAAACGCGGCAAGGCGGCTGCGGGTGAAGCGCCTGCTCTGTCGCCCAAGGAAAAAGCCAAGCGCCAGCTGTTCGCGCGCATGGGGGTTGATCCCGAGCACGGCTGGAAAGCGCAGTACGAAATCCTCCCCGGCAAGGAGAAAGTGGTCGAGGAGCTACGGCGCCTGGCCAAGGAAGCTGACACCATCTATCTCGCAACCGACTTGGACCGCGAAGGGGAAGCCATTGCCTGGCACCTGCGAGAATCCATCGGCGGTGATGACAGCCGCTACAAGCGCGTGGTGTTCAACGAAATCACCAAAAAGGCAATCCAGGACGCATTTTCCAAGCCGGGTGAGCTGGACATCAACCGCGTCAACGCCCAGCAGGCGCGACGCTTCCTCGACCGCGTCGTGGGTTACATGGTTTCGCCGCTGCTGTGGGCGAAAATCGCCCGTGGCCTGTCGGCTGGTCGTGTGCAGTCGGTTGCTGTGAAGCTGGTGGTCGAGCGCGAGAAAGAAATCCGCGCGTTCGTGCCTGAAGAGTATTGGGAAGTACACGCCGACCTGGGCACGGCCAAAGGCGCCAACGTGCGTTTCGAGGTTGCCCGCGAAAATGGCGCTGCCTTCAAGCCGTTGAATGAAGCGCAAGCCATGGCCGCGCTCGACACGCTCAAGGCGTCGGCGTACAGCATCGCCAAGCGCGAAGACAAGCCGACCAGCAGCAAGCCCTCGGCACCGTTCATCACCTCCACTCTGCAGCAGGCCGCGAGCAACCGCCTGGGCTTTGGGGTGAAGAAGACCATGATGATGGCTCAGCGCCTGTATGAAGCCGGCTACATCACTTATATGCGTACTGACTCAACCAATCTTTCGGCTGACGCCGTGAGCATGGTGCGTGACTTTATTGAAGGTGAGTTCGGCAAGAAGTACCTGCCGGCCAACCCGATTGCCTACAGCAGCAAGGAAGGTGCCCAAGAGGCACACGAAGCGATTCGTCCCTCTGACGTCAACCTCAAGCCGACGCAGCTGTCGGGCATGGAGCGTGACGCCGAGCGCCTGTATGAGTTGATCTGGCGCCAGTTTGTGGCTTGCCAGATGCCGCCGGCTGAGTACCTGTCGACCACCGTAACGGTGACAGCGGCGCAGTTCGAGCTGCGTGCCAAGGGACGAATCCTCAAGTTCGATGGTTACACCCGCGTCCTGCCGCAGATGAGCAAGAACGGCGAAGACGACGTGTTGCCCGATATGAGCCAGGGCGATGTGCTCAAGCTGATCAAGCTCGACCCGAGCCAGCACTTCACCAAGCCGCCGGCACGTTACTCGGAAGCCAGCCTGGTCAAGGAAATGGAGAAGCGCGGGATCGGTCGTCCGTCGACCTATGCGGCGATCATCGGCACCATTCAGGATCGCGGCTACGTGGCCCTGCACAACCGCCGTTTTTACTCCGAAAAAATGGGTGACATTGTCACTGAGCGCTTGGGCGAGAGCTTCTCCAACCTCATGGACTACGGCTTCACCGCCGGGATGGAAGAGCATCTCGATGACGTGGCCCAGGGCGAGCGCCAGTGGAAGCATGTGCTGGATGACTTCTACGGCGACTTCAAGAAAAAACTCGAAGTAGCCGAAGCAGCTGACTCCGGTATGCGCGCCAACCTGCCGACGCCAACGGACATCGCCTGCCGCGAGTGTGGCCGTCATATGATGATCCGCACCGCCTCGACCGGGGTGTTCCTCGGTTGCTCGGGGTATGCACTGCCGCCCAAAGAACGCTGCAAGTCGACGCTCAACCTGGTGCCCGGTGACGAAATCGCCGCCGATGACGAGGGTGAGTCCGAGTCGCGTGTCCTGCTGGGCAAGCACCGCTGCCCGATCTGCGCGACCGCCATGGATGCCTACCTGCTCGATGAGACGCGCAAGCTGCATATCTGCGGCAATAACCCGGACTGCACCGGCTACGAAGTTGAACACGGCCAATACCGCATCAAGGGTTATGAAGGCCCAAGCCTTGAGTGCGACAAGTGCGGCAGCCAGATGCAGCTGAAAACCGGTCGTTTCGGCAAGTTCTTCGGCTGTACCAACAGCGAATGCAAGAACACCCGCAAGCTGCTCAAGAGCGGCGAAGCGGCGCCGCCGAAGATGGACCCGGTGAAGATGCCTGAGCTCAAGTGCGAGAAGGTTAACGACACCTATATCCTGCGCGACGGTGCCTCCGGCCTGTTCCTGGCCGCCAGTCAGTTCCCGAAAAACCGCGAAACCCGCGCGCCGTTGGTGCTTGAGTTGGCGCCCCATAAGGCCGAGATCGATCCGAAGTACCACTTTTTGATCGATGCGCCACAGAAAGATCCCGATGGCTTGCCTGCGGTCATTCGCTACAGCCGTAAGACCAAGGAGCAGTACGTACAAACCGAAGTCGACGGAAAGCCTACCGGCTGGAAAGCATTCTTTGACGGCGGTAAGTGGAAGGTCGAAGACAAGCGTTGATACCTACGGATGTGCGCTGCTTGCGGCGCACGTTCTTCTCTCGCAATCGTTCAGGGGTGCAGCATGGCCAACGAGCGTTATACCCGTACCAACCAAAAGCTCTTTTATGCGGGGTTGGCCTTGGAGTCTTGGGCCAAAGCCGAGGCAGGGCAGGCGATGAACGCGCAGGCGCTTGTCCAGGCCGAGCGCGAAGCCGCGCTGTTTCACCTCTATGGTGCGCTGTTGGGGCTCTGTCATGAGATCGCTGGGTACTACCGGCTGGCCAATGACAGTGCACCGCGCGCAGAAGATTTGTTATCGCCCGGACTGGTGAGCCAGGCACCTGCGCCGGAGTTGGCCGAGCTGGTTGAATTAGCGAGTAATCGCGAAACCTGGCTGGCCCAGTTGCTCGCGGCCTATGCCGAGCTGTTCCAGCCACCGCGGGCGGAAAAGAAGGTCAAGGTTGACCCGCGTACGCCATTGATCCAGGCCGTCAGTCTGGATCAGCAAGAGGAGCCGCCACTGGCGCGTGAAGTCCTGGAGAGCTGGCGCACTGAGCTTAAAGGACTGGCGCGTCGCTTCCGTGAAACCTTGAGCGAGTGGTAAGCGTAAGGCTTTTTGCGTGCCGTTTGCGCTGAGGCGCCGCAGACCCGCCGGCGTTACGCTGTTACACTAGCGGGCCTTTAGCGGAGAACCGATCAGATGCCTACATCCTTCCTTGAAATCGTCGAACTGCCCGATGGGCGTATTGCCCTGCGCCGTGCAGATGATGAGGAAGCGTTAGTCGTGCTTGATTTCTCCGCCGATGCCAAGGCCTTTCTGCAAGGTCAGCACGTTGAAGTGGCGAAGGCCATGCTCAATGTAGGCGTACAGATGGCAGGTCGCCTTGCTGAAGGCGACTTCCAGCCAGAAGATGACGGTCCGCGCGTTCTGCACTGAGCCTTCATTTGCGATTGAGTTGTGATTGTCGCGAATAAGCTAGCGCCTTATAGCGCTGTAACAGCCAGCCGCGACCTCGCCGTACTTGTCGCCCCACCGCTCACCCCAGACTGATATTCAGACTCTGAGCCTTACCTTGCCGGGCTGCATGCTCCAGTTGCGCGCGAGCGGCGCTTTGCAGTGGGTGCAGCCAGCTGACCACGGTATGGCTACGACCTAGGCGCAGTGCCTCTTCAGCGAGTTCCAGTGGGCTCTGCTGGCCCCGCGGGTGGAGCAGCAGGATGCGCTCACGGTTGAGCCCGGCGTCTCGCAGCCAGTGCTGGGTCAGGCTGGCTGGTGGGGCGATCAGCGTTAACCAGCGCGCATCCTGGTTTTGGCTCAGGTCGCGCAGTATGGGTGCCAGCAGGCTCAGGCAATGCCCAGCTGCACCCCGCAGGGACAACTCACTGAATGCTTCGGGTGTTTCCTGCCAGTGTGGTTCAGGCTGCGCCAATAAGGGCACAACCGAACCGGCTAAAAAACCTTCGAACAATGGCAGTTGGGTACGGCCTTGCGACTGCGGGATCTGCATGGCGACTCCTTTAGCGGCGTATCACGCCGACACTCAAACCTTCGATGATCAGTTCCTGCTGTTCCAGGTCGACCACAATCGGGGCAAATTCTGCGTTCTCGGCCATGAGCCAGACCGTGTTGCCTTCGCGCTTAAAACGTTTGACCGTGACTTCGTCGTCAATGCGCGCCACCACAACCTGGCCATTACGGGCTTCGCGAGTGGTATGCACGGCGAGTAGATCACCGTCGAAAATGCCAATGTCCTTCATACTCATGCCGCGTACCTTCAGCAGGTAGTCGGCAGGCGGGTGGAAGAACGCAGGGTTGATCTTGCAGGACTCCTCGATGTGCTGCTGAGCCAGAATGGGTGCGCCAGCGGCAACACGACCGATCACCGGAAGCCCTTCCTCTTCTTGGGCGTTGGGTTCGAAGCCTGGGATGCGAATGCCGCGCGAAGCACCCGGCGTCATTTCAATTGCGCCTTTGCGCGCAAGGGCCTTGAGGTGTTCTTCCGCGGCGTTGGGGGATTTGAACCCCAGTGCCTGGGCAATTTCCGCGCGGGTCGGCGGAAAGCCGTTGTCTTCCAGGCAGCGCTTGATGAAGGCAAGAATTTCGGCTTGGCGTGGCGTCAGTTTCAACATGGCGTGCTCTGGCTTTTTATACAGTGACTGGGATTATATACAGTGAAGGCCCCTTGGCAATCCCTCTCTTTCAATGGGTCTTCTTCAGTTGCGGTGTAGCGCTTAGTCGTCGGCGAGCGTCTTGCTCTGGCCTATGCATTTGTTTGCTATAAAGGCGTGACTTGCCGCCCGAATTACGGCGCGCACGTCTTGACAAATAGGCAGTTTGAAACGTATGTTTCAAACAAGTGTTTGTTGGGTGGGCGGTCATGGCACAATCAGAAACTGTCGAGCGCATTCTTGATGCGGCAGAGCAGTTGTTTGCGGAAAAAGGCTTCGCGGAAACGTCCTTGCGGCTTATCACCAGCAAGGCGGGCGTGAACCTCGCTGCGGTCAACTATCACTTCGGCTCGAAGAAGGCGTTGATTCAGGCGGTCTTCTCACGGTTTCTCGGCCCTTTCTGTGCGAGTCTCGAGCGTGAGCTGGATCGCCGCCAGGGCAAGCCTGAAAGCAGGGTCTCGCTGGAGGAGCTGCTGGAGCTGCTGGTCGAACAAGCCCTGGCGGTCAAGCCGCGCAGTGGTAACGACCTGTCGATTTTCATGCGTTTGCTTGGTTTGGCATTCAGCCAGAGCCAAGGCCACCTGCGTAAATACCTCGAAGAAGTCTACGGCAAGGTTTTCCGGCGCTACATGCTGCTGGTTCACGAGGCTGCGCCGCGTATCCCGCCACTTGAGCTGTTCTGGCGTGTGCACTTCATGCTGGGCGCTGCGGCCTTCAGCATGTCGGGGATCAAGGCGTTGCGGGCCATGGCCGAGACGGATTTTGGTGTGAATACCTCGATTGAGCAGGTCATGCGCTTGATGGTGCCGTTTCTGGCAGCCGGCATGCGCTCTGAAACCGGGCTCAGCGACCCCGCGCTTGCCGGCGCCCAGCTAAAGCCGCGCAACAAGAGCAGTTCACTCAAGGCGTGAGCGGCTGGTGGGCGGGCTGGGTGATCCGTTAAGCTAGTCCGCATGGTTACCCTCGATCGCTTGCATATTTCCATTGCCGACCAGCGCCTCTATGGCTTTGTTGGTGGGCGCCTTGTCTTACGGCTTGCTGTGTCCACCGCGCTCAATGGGGCGGGTGAGCGCAATGGCTCCGGTTGCACGCCGCGTGGTCTGCACCAAGTGCGTGCGCGTATTGGCGAAGGTTTACCGCTGGGCGCGGTGCTGCGCGGCAGACGCTGGACCGGCGAGGTATGGTCGGCTGAGCTTCATGCGTGCTCCCCCGGGCGGGACTGGATCCTGACCCGCATTCTCTGGCTCAGCGGCTGCGAGCCGGGGCGCAACCGCCTCGGCGCGGTTGATACCTTTAGGCGCTATATCTACCTGCACGGTACGCCTGACAGCGAACCCATGGGCGTTGCGTTGTCCCATGGCTGCATTCGCCTGCGCAATGCCGATCTGCTCGACCTGTTCCCCCGTGTACCGGCGCATTGCCCGGTGATGATCGATGAAGCGGCCTGCCCGCACTGGGCCGCCGCGCCTCTGCACTGAGAAGGACACCCTGTGACTGCACCTCTTTACGGCTCGTTGATGCTCGACATCGACGGCACCTGGCTTACTGCTGAAGACCGACACATTTTGCGCCAGCCTCAGGTGGGTGGCGTGATCCTCTTTGCGCGCAATATCGAACATCCGCGTCAGGTGCGTGAGCTGAGCGCGGCCATTCGGGCCGTGCGTCCGGACCTGCTGCTGGCGGTGGACCAGGAGGGTGGACGGGTGCAGCGTTTGCGTGAAGGCTTCGTGCGGTTGCCGGCCATGCGCGCCTTCGCGGATCGCGCTGACGCGCAGGTGTTAGCCGAGCACTGTGGTTGGGTCATGGCGACCGAAGTATTGGCGGTTGGGCTGGACCTGAGTTTTGCACCGGTTCTGGACTTGGATCATGGGCGTAGTGCGGTGGTCGGAACGCGCGCTTTCGAGGGCGACGCCGAGCACGCAACGCTGTTGGCGGGTGCCTTTATAAAAGGCATGCGCGATGCTGGGATGGCGGCAACGGGCAAACACTTTCCCGGGCATGGCTGGGCGGAAGCCGACTCCCACGTGGCCATCCCGGTGGATGAGCGCAGCCTTGAACAGATCCGTGCCCAGGATATGCAGCCCTTTGCGCGCCTGTCGGGTGAGTTGGCGGCCGTGATGCCGGCCCACGTTATTTATCCGCAGGTCGATGAGCAGCCAGCGGGCTTTTCGCGGCGCTGGCTGCAGGATATTTTGCGCGGCGAGCTGGGCTTCAAGGGCGTTATCTTCAGCGACGACCTGTCGATGGCAGGCGCTCATGTCGTGGGCGACGCAGCAGCGCGCATTGAGGCGGCCCTGACGGCCGGCTGCGACATGGGGCTGGTATGCAATGACCGCGCGTCCGCGGAGCTGGCTCTTTCGGCGCTGCAACGTCTGAATGTGGTCGCGCCTGCCGGGCTGTCGCGTATGCGTCGGCAAGGCTTCCCCGGTGCCGAATACCGGCAGTCACCGCGCTGGCAGCAGGCCCTGGCTGCGCTGCGTGCCGCTCAACTGATCGCCTGAGGGGCATGCTATGACGGTATACGCTGTGATTGGTGGGACCGGTCTGACCCAGCTCGATGGGCTGGTGCTGACGGCTGCGCAGACCCTCGATACGCCCTATGGAGTACCTTCAGCAGCTGTGCTGCGCGGAACCTATGCCGGCGCACCGGTGCTGTTTCTCGCGCGGCACGGCCATCCGCATCACTTGGCGCCGCACCGGATCAATTACCGGGCCAATCTGTGGGCCCTGAAAGAGCTGGGTGCTGAAGCAATCATTGCGGTCAATGCGGTCGGCGGTATCCACCCGGCCATGGGCACTGGGCATTTTTGTGTGCCTCATCAATTGATCGATTACACCAGCGGACGTGCCCACTCCTTCTACGATGACGAAAGCCAGCCCGTGCAGCATGTGGAGTTTGCCGAGCCCTACGATGCGACGCTGCGCGCCGCACTCTGCGCGGCCCTTGCCGCAGAAGGCTGTGCCTACAGCAGTCGTGGAGTTTATGGCTGTACCCAGGGCCCACGCCTGGAAACCGCGGCAGAAATTGCCCGGATGCAGCGTGATGGTTGCGATCTGGTGGGCATGACCGGTATGCCTGAGGCTGGCTTGGCCCGTGAGCTGGGACTGCCGTACGCGTGCCTGTCGCTGGTGGTCAATCCTGCCGCGGGCCTCTCGACCACGCCGATCACGATGGCTGACATCGAGCAGGCCCTGCATGCCGGCATGGGGCAGGTCAGGGCGACTTTGGCTCGGGTACTGTCCGGCGCCTGACAGCGCTGGCGCGCCGCGCTCAATGAGCCCGGCTAAGCGTACCCGCGCCGATAGGTGCGGGCTTGCCCACTTCTTGCCGTTAGCTGGTCGGCGTCAGCCGCTCGAAGAGGGCTTCGAGGGTATTGAAGCGCTCTTCCGGGCGCTCCATCGGCACCTGGAACTTGAACAAGGTTGCACCTTCGAACTTGTAGCGTGACGGCGCACTCTGGATCAGCTTGATCAGGGTGAGCGGGTCGACGCAGGTGTCGGCGGTGAACTCCAGGCGGCCACCTTGCGGGCCGGCATCGACCTTTTTGATGCCCAGGGTTTCTGCCTGCAACTTCAGCAGTGTCAGGCGCACCAGGTTCTTGGTGGGTTCCGGCAGCAGGCCGAAACGGTCGATCATCTCCACCTGCAGTTCCTTGAGGCCATCCTCGTCGGCGGCGTTGGCGATGCGCTTGTAGAGAATCAGGCGCGCGTGCACGTCCGGCAGGTAATCCTCGGGGATCAGCGCGGGCACGCGCAGGTTGATCTCAGGCCCGCCACCCAGGGGTTGATCGAGGTTGGGCTGCTCGCCCTTGCGGATGGATTTCACCGCGCGTTCGAGCATTTCCATGTACAGGGTGAAGCCCACGGCCTGAATCTGACCACTCTGGCCGTCGCCGAGCAGCTCGCCTGCACCGCGGATTTCCAGGTCATGGGTGGCCAGCACGAAGCCGGCGCCCAGGTCCTGAGCGTTGGCGATGGCCTCCAGGCGTTTTTGCGCGTCGTCGGTCAATTGCTTGCGCGGTGGCGTCAGCAGGTACGCGTAGGCCTGGTGGTGACTGCGGCCTACACGGCCGCGCAGTTGATGCAGCTGGGCCAGACCAAACTTGTCGGCGCGCTCAATGATGATGGTGTTGGCGCTGGGTACGTCGATACCGGTTTCGATGATGGTCGAGGCGATCAGCACGTTGAAGCGCTTGTGGTAGAAATCGCCCATCACCTGTTCCAGCTCGCGCTCGCGCATTTGCCCGTGGCCGATACCGATACGTGCTTCAGGCACCAGTTCGGCGAGGTCGGCGGCGCACTTCTCGATGGTTTTCACATCGTTGTGCAGGTAATACACCTGGCCGCCGCGTAGCAGTTCGCGCAGCAGGGCTTCCTTGATCGTGGGGTTGTTCTGCTCCATGACGAACGTGCGCACTGACAGGCGGCGCGCTGGCGGCGTGGCGATGATCGACAGGTCGCGCATGCCGGCCACGGCCATGTTCAGGGTGCGCGGGATCGGCGTGGCGGTGAGGGTAAGAATATCGACTTCGCTGCGCAGCGCTTTGAGCTGCTCTTTCTGGCGCACACCAAAGCGGTGTTCTTCGTCGATGATCACCAGGCCCAGGTTGCTGAATTTGACGTCTTCTTGCAGCAGCTTGTGGGTGCCGATGACGATATCCACCTTGCCTTCGGCCAGTTGTTGCATGGCGTCGCTGACTTCTTTGGCGCTTTTGAAGCGGCTCATCACCTCGACCTTTACCGGCCAGTCGGCGAAGCGGTCGCGGAAACTGTTGTAGTGCTGCTGGGCGAGCAGGGTGGTCGGCACCAGCACCGCCACCTGCTTGCCGCCGTGTACGGCAATAAACGCCGCGCGCATGGCCACTTCGGTTTTGCCAAAACCCACATCGCCGCAAACCAGGCGGTCCATCGGCTTAGGCGCGAGCATGTCGTCATGCACCGCATCAATGGCCGCTTGCTGGTCGGGGGTTTCTTCGAATGGGAAGCCGGCGCTAAAGGTAGCATAGTCGGCCATGGGGTCGGCGAACGCATAGCCTTCGCGGGCGGCACGGCGGGCATAGATATCGAGCAGTTCGGCAGCCACATCGCGCACCTGCTCGGCCGCTTTACGCTTGGCCTTCTGCCAGGTTTCCGAGCCCAGTCGGTGCATCGGTGCCAGGGCATCATCGCTGCCGGTGTAGCGGGCGATCAGGTGCAGGCTGGCCACCGGCACATAGAGTTTGGCTTCCTCGGCGTACATCAAGGCGAGAAATTCCGCGGCTTGGCCGTCGATCTCCAGCGTCACCAGGCCCAGGTAGCGGCCGACGCCGTGGTCGATGTGCACCACGGGCGAGCCTTCACGCAGTTCGGTGAGGTTCTTGATGACGTTGTCGCCACCGTCGCGACTTTTTTCCCGGCGCCGGCGCTGCATGACCCGCTGGCCGAACAGTGGGCTCTCTGCTACCAGCGCCAGGTTTTCGAGTTGCAGGCCTTCGTCCAGGGGCGCGATGGTAATGCCCAGGCGCTCGCCGCTGGCAACGAATGCTGGCCAACCGTCGACTTCCTTGGGCTTGAGCTTGAGGCGCGCGAGTAACTCCAGCAGCACCTCGCGACGGCCCGCTGACTCGGCGCAGAACAACACGCGGCCGGGGTATTCCTCAATAAAGCGGCGCAGGGCAGCCAGCGGCTCGTTGGCTTTGGCCTGAATGGCCAGGTCTGGCAGCGGTTGAGCATCGAAGCGCGTGCGGCCAACACCGCCTTCGATATCTTCCTGGCTGATCACCACACGAGGCCAGTGCTTGAGGCGGGCGAAGCAATCTTCTACCGGGAGGAAGATGTCAGCCGGCGGCAGCAGGGGGCGTTCGGGGTCGACGCGACGGTCTTCGTAGCGTGCGCGGGCATCGTTCCAGAAGTGCTCGGCGGCCTTTTCCACTCCAGGCAGGGAGAACACCTGGGTGTCCTGGGGCAGGTAGTCGAAGAGGGTGGCGGTCTCTTCGAAGAACAGCGGAATGTAGTACTCGATACCGGCGGGGGTGATGCCGGTAGAGAGGTCCTGATAGATCGGGCAGCGGCGGAAGTCGACGTCGAAGCGCTCGCGGAAACGGCCACGGAAGTCCGTGACGGCCTTCTTCTCCAGGGGAAATTCGCGGGCCGGCAGCAGTTTGATTGATTCAACTTTGTCGATGGAGCGCTGCGTGTCGGGATCGAAGGTGCGCAGCGACTCGATTTCGTCGTCGAACAGGTCGATTCGGTACGGTTGCTTGCTGCCCATCGGGAACAGGTCGATCAGCGCGCCCCGCACGGCAAATTCGCCATGCTCGTACACCGTGTCCACGCAGCGATAGCCGGCGGCTTCCAGGCGCGTGCGCATGTCATTGACATCGAGGGTCTGGCCCACGTCCAGCACCAGGCTGCTGCCCAGTAGAAAGCGTAGCGGCGCCAGGCGGTGTAGGGCGGTGGTGATCGGCACTACGAGGATGCCGTGCTTGAGCTCCGGCAGTCGATACAGTGCTGCGATGCGCTGGGAAATGATGTCCTGGTGCGGCGAGAACAGGTCGTACGGCAGGGTTTCCCAGTCCGGGAAGTGCAGCACCGGCAGCTCCGGTGCGAAGAAGCTAAGCTCCTGCTCCAGGCGCTCAGCGCTTTGGCTGTCGGCGGTAAGTAGCAGGGTAAAGCGCTTCGCTGCGCTCGCAGCTTCGGCGATGGCCAGGCTCAGCGCGGCGCCAGGCAGGTTGCCCCAGTGTTGTTTGCCAGCAGTGGCAGGCAGGGTCGGTAAGCGCAAAACGGATGCAGTCGTTGCAGACACGGGCAGCTCGCGGACGTGGCGACATGGCCTTCGATTGTAACTATCCGCGCGCGTTGCTGTCAGTGTTTCACCGCTGCACATTGCCTGCGATTGCCTGCGCCGTCATAATGTAGCCCCTTTTTTCAGCCCCTACATGTGGAAGGTACTGCCCGTGACCCAGAAGCCCGACCAGTGTCTCGGTGAGTGGATCGATCGAGAAGCCCTTGCGGAAGCGATGATTCCGATGATTGGCCAGCTCTACCGTAACAACAACGTGGTTACCTCGATCTACGGTCGTGGTCTGATCAACCGTTCGGTGATCGACATTCTCAAAGCGCACCGCTTTGCCCGTCATCGCCTGGCCGACAACGCCGAGCTGTCGGTGCATGACACCTTCCCGATCCTCAAGACCATGAGCGAGCTGAAACTGGGTGCGGCCTCGGTCGATCTGGGCAAGATGGCCGGCAAGTTCAAAGCCGAAGCCAATGGCCGCAGCATCGAGCAGTTCGTCAAAGATGAACTGGCGGACGTAGCGGGCAAGCAGAACGGCGGTAGCCGCGAGGGCACTGATGTCGTGCTCTATGGTTTCGGTCGTATCGGCCGTCTGCTGGCGCGCATCCTGATCGAGAAAACCGGTGGCGGTGATGGCCTGCGTCTGCGCGCTATTGTCGTGCGCAAGGGCGCCAGCAATGACCTGGTCAAGCGCGCCAGCCTGCTGCGCCGTGATTCGGTGCACGGCAAGTTCAATGGCACCATTACCATTGACGAAGAAAATGGCACCTTGACTGCCAACGGCAACCTGATTCAGTTCATTTACGCCAAAGATCCCAAAGAAGTCGACTACACCCAGTACGGCATCAAGAACGCACTGCTGGTCGATAACACCGGCGTGTGGCGTGACGCCGAAGGCCTGGGGCAGCACCTGGCCTGCCCGGGTGTTGACCGCGTGGTGCTGACTGCACCGGGCAAGGGTGCCCTGAAGAACATCGTGCATGGCATCAACCATGGCGAGATCACGCCGGAAGACAAAATCATCTCGGCGGCGTCCTGCACCACCAACGCGATCGTGCCGGTACTCAAGGCGATCAACGACCAGTACGGCATCGTCAACGGCCACGTTGAAACCGTGCATTCGTACACCAACGACCAGAACCTGATCGATAACTTCCATAAAGGCAGTCGTCGTGGTCGCAGTGCAGCGCTGAACATGGTGATCACCGAGACCGGTGCTGCCACCGCTGCCGCCAAAGCGCTGCCAGTGCTCAAGGGCAAGCTGACCGGTAACGCGATTCGTGTGCCGACGCCGAACGTGTCGATGGCCATCCTCAACCTCAACCTTGAGAAGGCTACCTCTCGCGAAGAGGTCAACGAGTACCTGCGCCAGATGGCGATGCACTCGGACCTGCAAAAGCAGATCGACTTCGTCAGCTCGCAGGAAGTGGTGTCCACTGACTTCGTCGGCTCGCGCCACGCCGGTGTGGTCGATGCCGAAGCCACCATCGCCAACGATAACCGTGTTGTGCTTTACGTGTGGTACGACAACGAGTTTGGCTACAGCTGCCAGGTTGTGCGCGTAATGGAAGACATGGCCGGGGTTAACCCGCCTGCTTTCCCGCGCGGCTGAGTGTGCTGATGCGGTAGAAAACGGGAGCCTTCGGGCTCCCGTTTTTCGTTATGCGGTGGTTGGTTGCGCGGCAGCACCTCACGAACCAGCCAGTAGGCTGTTGCGCAGGCTGTCCGACAGCCCCTCGGGCGCTAGCCAGATCCCCAGGTAGGCATTTGCCAGCGCTGTGCTGTTGCGGGTGAACAGGGTTTCGCCATTGCGCTCAAGGCTGAGGCCCATCGAGGGGCTAAAGACCAGGGCATAGCGATCCCCGGGGCGAATCGATTGAAACTGCTCATGCAGGGCGTCGATGTCCTTGCGCAATCCGTCCAGTGTTTGCGCGTCATGCTGGCGTTCGAGTGTGACCCAGGCCGCTTTGATCACATCACTGCGGTCGATCTCACGAAAGTAATAAAGCTCCAGACGTTTGCTCTGGTCGTCGGCCAGTGCTGCCTGGGGGCTGACATCGGCTTGGGTATAAAGCGCGGCCGCGTAGACATCGACCCAGAGGTAGGTGAGTACCGTCTGGTTCTTCAGGGTCAGGGTGTTTTGCCCGAGCGTAACCTGTGAGGTGAACGCGGCTTCCTGCAGGCGCTTCTCCGAGGCGACGACGGGCGCGCAGCTCAGCAGCAGGGCAAGTACGACGATTAGACGATGCATGGCGATGCTCCTTGTGGTTCAGTGCGCCATGGTGTGGCCTGGCGGGGGCGAGCCTCAAGCTGGCGTCTGTTGCGTCCTGTTACGGAAAGGTCAAAAAAAGCAAGTGCTTGGGTGGCCAGTGGGTAGGCCCGTCTTTATAATCAAGCGGATTTTTTACCCGCGCCCAACAGCATCATCCACTCCGGCAACGCTGTCGAGGTGGTCGCGTTCATTCGTTCGGTGATGTTTGGCGTATTCTAAAAAAAGCTTTTAAATCAGTGGTTAGGCAAACCTATGATCAAAATAAAACATGGGCTTGATTTGCCCATAACCGGCGCGCCGGTGCAGCGTATCGAGGCCGCAAGGCCAGTGCGCAGCGTCGCCGTCATAGGCTTCGATTATCACGGTATGAAGCCGACGATGGAGGTTCAGGTTGGCGATCGCGTCAAACTGGGCCAAGTGCTGTTCTCCGATAAGAAGACCCCGGGTGTGGTGTTCACCGCGCCGGGCGCAGGCGTTGTCAGCGCGCTACACCGCGGTGAGAAGCGCGTGCTGCAATCGGTTGTCATCGACCTTGAGGGTGATGATCAGCTCGCGTTTGCCCAGTACGCCGCCGCCGAGCTGGCAGGCTTGAGCGACGCTCAGGTGCGTGAAAACCTTCAGCAGTCGGGTTTGTGGACAGCGTTGCGTACGCGTCCGATGAGCAAGGTTCCTGCCGTTGATGCGGTGCCTAATTCGATCTTCGTTACCGCGATCGATACTCACCCGCTGGCCGCCGACCCTGCGCTGGTCATTGCCGAACACGCCGCTGATTTTGATTACGGGCTGCAGGTGCTGGCGCGCCTGGCCAAGGTGTTCCTGTGCAAGGCCGAGGGCGTCAGCCTGCCGGGTGAGCAGGGCGCCAACGTGACTACCGAAGCGTTCGCCGGGCCGCATCCGGCTGGCCTCGCCGGTACCCATATCCACTTCCTTGACCCGGTCAACGTGGCCAAGAGCGTGTGGACCATCGGTTATCAGGACGTGATCGCCATCGGCAAACTGTTCACCACGGGGCAGCTGTGGGTTGAGCGTGTAGTGTCGCTGGCCGGTCCCGTTGTCGAGCAGCCGCGCCTGGTGCGCACGCGTCTGGGTGCTAACCTGCAAGAGCTCACCGCCGGTGAGTTGCAGGCGGGCAACAACCGTATCGTCTCGGGTTCTGTGCTCGGCGGTCGCACTGCTCAGGGTGCGCTTGCGTTTCTGGGCCGTTACCACCAGCAGGTGTCCTGCCTGGCTGAAGGCAACCACCGTGAAATGATGCACTACCTGCGTGCCGGCGTTAACAAGCACTCGGTACTGAACATCTTCGTTTCCAAGCTCAGCGCTGCGAAGAAGTTCGCCTTTTCCACCACCACCAATGGCAGCCCGCGCGCCATGGTGCCGGTGGGTAACTACGAAGCAGTGATGCCACTGGATATCCTGCCGACTCAACTCTTGCGCTACCTGATCGTTGGGGACACCGAGATGGCTCAGAAACTGGGCTGCCTGGAACTCGACGAAGAAGACCTGGCGCTGTGCACCTATGTGTGTGCCGGCAAATATGAATATGGCCCGATCCTGCGGGATAACCTCGCCCGCATCGAGAAGGAGGGTTAAGTCATGGGTATTCGTGGATTCCTCGACAAGGTCGAGCACAATTTCGAGAAAGGCGGCAAGTACGAGAAGTGGTATGCCTTGTATGAAGCTATCGACACCTTTCTTTATCGTCCAGGCAGCGTGACCAAAACCACCGCTCACGTGCGCGACGGCATCGACCTCAAGCGCATGATGATCACCGTGTGGTTGTGTACGTTCCCGGCCATGTTCTTCGGTATGTGGAACACCGGTTACCAGGCCAACCTGATCTTCGCCAACAGCCCTGAGTTGCTGGCAGCCCAGGAAGGCTGGCGCTTCGCCCTGATTGGCTCGCTGGCCGGGTTTGACCCCAACAGCTTGTGGGACAACTTCATCCAGGGTGCTGCGTACTTCCTGCCCGTCTACGCGGTGACCTTCATCGTCGGCGGCTTCTGGGAAGTGCTGTTTGCCTCGATCCGCAAGCATGAAGTCAACGAAGGCTTCTTCGTCACCTCCGTACTCTTTGCCTTGATTCTGCCGCCGAGCATTCCGCTGTGGCAGGTCGCCCTGGGCATCAGCTTCGGTGTGGTCATCGGTAAGGAAGTGTTCGGCGGTACTGGCAAGAACTTCCTCAACCCAGCCCTGACCGGTCGTGCGTTCCTGTTCTTCGCCTACCCGGCGCAGATGTCCGGCGATGCGGTGTGGACGGCAGTTGACGGTTTTGCCGGCGCCACCTCGCTGAGCCTGGCGGCTGCTGGCGGCATCGAAAACGTGGTGAACAACGGCATCACCTGGAGCAGCGCGTTCTTCGGCACCATCCACGGTTCGATGGGCGAGACCAGCACCCTGGCGATTCTGATTGGTGGCGGCGTGCTGCTGCTGACCCGCATTGCCTCGTGGCGCATTGTGTCCGGCGTCCTGCTCGGCATGATTGGCTTGACCCTGCTGCTCAACAGCATTGGCTCGACCACCAACCCGATGTTCGCCATGCCGTGGTACTGGCATTTGGTGGTGGGCGGTTTCGCCTTCGGTATGTTCTTCATGGCCACCGACCCGGTGTCGTCCTCGATGACCAATACCGGTAAATGGATTTTCGGTGCGCTCATCGGTGTGATGGTCGTGCTGATCCGTGTGGTCAACCCGGCCTTCCCGGAAGGCATGATGCTGGCGATCCTGTTCGCCAACCTGTTCGCGCCGCTGATCGACCACTTCGTCGTTCAAGCCAATATCAAGCGGAGGCTGGCACGCAATGTCTAGTCAAAAAGAATCCACCACCCGCACGTTGGTGGTGGCCCTGCTGGTCTGTCTGGTGTGCTCGGTGTTCGTCGCCGGCGCAGCTGTGGCCCTGAAGCCGACGCAGGTGGACAACCGCCTGCTGGACAAGCAGCGCAGCATCCTGGCCATTGCTGGTCTGGGCGATCCGAGCATGTCCAGTGCTCAGGTCAAAGAGATGTTCAACGGCACCATCAGTGCCAAGCTCGTGGACCTGCAGACAGGCAAGTTCTCGGACGCTAAGGACCCGGTCACTTTCGATCCGCTGAAAGCGTCCAAGGACCCACAGACGTCCAGCGTACTGCCGGGTAACCAGGACATTGCGTCGATCAAGCGCCTGGAGCACTACTCCACCGTGTACGTGGTCGAGAAAGACGGCGAGCTGGATACCCTGATCCTGCCGGTACGTGGCTACGGCCTGTGGTCGACCCTGTATGGCTTTATCGCCGTCAAGGGCGACCTCAATACCGTGGTCGGCATGGGCTTCTACCAGCACGGTGAAACGCCGGGTCTGGGTGGCGAAGTCGATAACCCGAAATGGACCGGTCAGTGGCCTGGCAAAAAGCTGTTCGATGACAGCGGCGACTTGGCCGTACAGGTTGTCAAAGGCGGTGTCGACCCACAAAGCCCGCGTGCCGAGCACCAGGTCGATGGCCTGGCGGGCGCGACTCTGACCGGCAACGGTGTCGACCACCTGCTGAAGTTCTGGCTGGGCCAGAACGGCTTTGGTCCGTTTATCGCTAACCTGCGCGCAGGGGAGGCTTGATCATGTCGCAGCCGACTATTAAAGAAGTCCTGCTCAATCCGCTTTTCAACAACAACCCCATCGGCCTGCAGATTCTCGGGATCTGCTCCGCCCTGGCGGTAACGTCGAACCTCAAGACCGCGCTGGTGATGTCCGCCGCGCTGACCCTGGTGACCGGGTTCTCCAACCTGTTCATTTCGATGATCCGCAGCCAGATCCCGGGCTCGATCCGCATGATCGTGCAGATGGTGATCATTGCCTCGCTGGTGATCGTGGTCGATCAGTTGCTCAAGGCCTACGCCTTCAGCCTGTCAAAACAGTTGTCGGTGTTCGTCGGCTTGATCATCACCAACTGCATCGTGATGGGCCGTGCCGAAGCGTTCGCCATGCAGAACCCGCCCATGCTGTCGTTCTTCGACGGTATCGGTAACGGTTTGGGCTACAGCGCCATGCTGGTGGCACTCGGCATCATTCGTGAGCTGTTCGGTGCCGGCAAGCTGATGGGCTACGAGATTATCCCGGTGATCAACGACGGCGGCTGGTATCAGCCGAACGGCATGCTGCTGCTGCCGCCGTCAGCATTCTTCCTGATCGGTTTGTTCATCTGGGGCATCCGCGTGTGGAAGAAGGACCAGATCGAGAAGCCTAGCTTCAAGATGGCGCCTCAGGTGTCCAGCAAGGAGGCCTACTAATGGAGCACTACATCAGCCTGTTCGTCCGTGCGGTGTTCGTTGAGAACATGGCGCTGGCGTTCTTCCTCGGCATGTGTACCTTCATCGCCATCTCCAAGAAGGTAGAGACCGCCATCGGTCTGGGCGTCGCGGTGATCGTGGTATTGGGTATCACCATGCCGGTGAACAACCTGATCTACACCCTGCTGCTCAAAGACGGCGCGCTGGCTTGGGCCGGTTACCCCGAGGTTGACCTGAGCTTCCTGGGCTTGTTGACCTTCATCGGTGTGATCGCGGCGCTGGTACAGATTCTCGAGATGACCCTCGATAAGTATGTGCCGTCGCTGTACAACGCCCTGGGCGTTTTCCTGCCGCTGATTACCGTGAACTGCGCCATCATGGGTGGTTCGTTGTTCATGGTCGAACGCGACTACAACCTGGCTGAAAGCACCGTTTACGGTGTTGGTGCCGGTGTGTCATGGGCCTTGGCAATCGCTGCTCTGGCCGGTATCCGCGAGAAGCTCAAGTACAGCGATGTGCCTGAAGGCCTGCAGGGTCTGGGGATCACCTTCATCACCATCGGTCTGATGTCGTTGGGCTTCATGTCCTTCTCCGGCGTGCAGTTGTAAGGAAGGGATGACGATATGATCAGTTACGAGATTTTCATCGCGATCGGCATGTTCACCGGCATTGTGCTGGCGTTGGTGCTGGTCATCCTCGCGGCGCGCGCCAAGCTGGTTTCCAGCGGCGACGTGAGCATCGAGATCAATGGCGAAAAGACCATTGTGGTTCCGGCTGGCGGCAAGCTCCTGCAAACCCTGGCGGCGAACAACATCTTCCTGTCGTCGGCCTGCGGTGGCGGCGGTACCTGCGCCCAGTGCAAGTGCATCATCGAATCGGGCGGCGGCGAGATGCTGTCGACCGAGGAGTCGCACTTCACTCGTCGTGAGGCCAAGGAAGGCTGGCGTCTGTCCTGCCAGGCTGCGGTCAAGCAGGACATGAAGATCGAAGTGCCGGAAGAAGTCTTCGGCGTTAAGAAGTGGGAATGCACGGTGTTGTCCAACCCGAACGTTGCCACCTTTATCAAGGAGCTGACGCTCAAGTTGCCAGAAGGCGAGAACGTCGACTTCCGCGCCGGTGGCTATGTGCAGTTGGAATGCCCGCCGCACACCGTCAACTACAAGGACTTCGATATCCAGGAAGAGTACCGCGGCGACTGGGACAAGTTTAACCAGTGGAAGTACGTGTCGACAGTCGAAGAGACCACTATTCGCGCCTACTCCATGGCCAACTACCCGGAAGAAGTGGGTCTGGTGAAGTTCAACATCCGTATCGCCTCGCCACCGCCGGGCAAGGATGACCTGCCGCCAGGCAAGATGAGCTCTTGGGTGTTCAGCCTCAAAGAGGGTGACAAGGTCACCGTGTACGGTCCCTTCGGTGAGTTCTTCGCCAAGGACACCGATGCCGAGATGGTCTTCGTCGGCGGTGGTGCCGGTATGGCGCCGATGCGTTCGCATATCTTTGACCAGCTCAAGCGCCTCAAGTCGACGCGCAAGATCAGCTTCTGGTACGGCGCGCGCTCCATGCGTGAGGCGTTCTACGTCGAAGAGTATGACCAACTGCAGGCTGAGAACCCGAACTTCAAGTGGCATCTGGCACTGTCCGATCCGCTGCCGGAAGACAACTGGACGGGCCTCAAGGGCTTTATCCATAACGTGCTCTTCGAGAACTACCTCAAAGATCACCCGGCACCGGAAGACTGCGAGTTCTACATGTGTGGTCCACCCATGATGAACGCCGCAGTGATCAAGCTGCTCACCGACCTGGGTGTGGAGCCGGAGAACATCCTGCTCGACGACTTCGGCGGTTGAAAATGAAGTCAGCTGTAGCTCAGCCCGTTATCGCTGTCGCCCTCGCGACAGCCCTAACGGGCTGTTTCAATTCTGAGAAGATCGAATCTTTCGGCGGGCCCACCATGGGCAGCACCTATTCGGTCAAGTATGTCCGCGCTGCCGACGTTGCCCCGGCCAGTGAACTCAAGGCGGCAACCGAAGCCATCCTGGCCGAGATCGACCAGCAGATGTCCACCTACCGGGCAGACTCGCTGATCGAACAGTTCAACCAGGCGCCGGCCGGCACCTGTCAAACCATGCCTGAGGGTGTGCTGACGTTGATCGCTGCCGGTGAGCAGTTGCATACCGACAGCCAAGGCGCGTTCGACCTGACGCTGGAGCCGCTGCTCGACCTCTGGGGGTTCGGTCCCAAGGGGCAGGGCGAGGCGGTGCCCAGTGAGGCGCAACTGGTCGAGGTGCGCCGGCGTATGGGCCAGCAGCATCTGCGCGTTGACGGTGATCAGCTGTGTAAAGACGCCGATGTGCAGGTCGACTTCAACAGCATTGCCGCAGGCTATGCCGTCGATAAAATCGTCGCGCGCCTGGGTGAGCTGGGCGTGCGCAGCTACTTGGTGGAAGCAACGGGCGAGCTCAAAGCCGCCGGGCTCAAGCCAGATGGCAGTCATTGGCGCATCGGCCTGGAAGCGCCGCGTGATGACGAGCAGGTTGCCCAGCGTATTCTGCAACTCGACGGTTACGGTATTTCCACCTCGGGTGACTACCGCAACTATTTCGAGGAGCAGGGCCAGCGCTACTCCCACACGCTCGACCCGTTGACCGGTAAGCCGGTCACGCATCGCTTGGCCTCTGTTACCGTGGCTGACCCTTCCACGTTGCGTGCCGATGGGTTGTCTACGCTGTTGATGGTGCTTGGCCCGCAAGCGGGACTTGAGTATGCAGAGCGTAATGGCATCGCCGCCTTTTTCGTGACGCGTGAGGGCGATGGCTTCGTCACACGCAGTACTGAGACATTCGAGCAGCTTTTTGCTGCAGGAGATGAACCATGACATTTGTAGTGGTATTTGTGGCCATGCTGGCCGTCGTCGGCATGATGGCGGTGGGTGTGATCATGGGGCGTAAGCCCATCGCTGGGTCCTGCGGGGGGATTGCTAACCTCGGGATCGAGAAAGAGTGTTCGATCTGTGGCGGTAGCCGCGAGAAGTGTGAAGAGGTCAACCGCGATTCAGCAGATGCATCGACGGACCTGGCCTACGACGCGAGCAAACGCTGATCCGCGTTGCACAACGAATCATTGCCGCTGGCACATATAGCCCAGCGGCCCTGCCTGGATGCGCCGCGTGCGCGCCGGCCTGACCCGAAGGAGTAAACATGGCGGTCTACAACTACGATGTGGTGGTACTGGGTTCCGGCCCAGCGGGTGAGGGCGCGGCGATGAACGCAGCCAAGGCCGGCAAGAAGGTGGCCGTGGTCGACAGTCGTCGCGAAGTAGGCGGTAACTGCACACACCTGGGTACCATCCCATCCAAGGCGCTGCGTCACTCAGTGCGTCAGATCATGCAATTCAACACCAATCCGATGTTTCGCCAGATTGGCGAGCCGCGCTGGTTTTCCTTCCCCGACGTACTCAAGAGCGCCGAGCGGGTCATCGCCAAGCAGGTCACTTCGCGTACCAGCTACTACGCCCGCAACCGTATCGACGTGTTCTTCGGTACCGGCAGCTTCGCCGATGAGCAAACCATCGAAGTGGTGTGCGCCAACGGTGTAGTCGAAAAGCTGGTAGCCAAGCAGATCATCATTGCAACTGGCTCGCGGCCTTATCGCCCCGCCGGCGTCGATTTCAACCACGCTCGCGTGTATGACAGCGATACCATCCTGACCCTCAGCCACACGCCGCGCCGACTGATCATTTACGGGGCTGGCGTCATCGGTTGTGAGTACGCGTCGATCTTCAGTGGTCTTGGGGTGCTGGTCGACTTGATCGACAACCGCGAGCAACTGCTCAGCTTCCTCGATGCCGAAATCTCCGATGCGCTGAGCTATCACCTGCGCAACACCAACGTGCTGATTCGCCACAACGAAGAGTACGAGAGCATCGAAGGCCTGGATAACGGCGTTATCCTGCACCTCAAGTCGGGTAAGAAGATCAAGGCCGACGCCCTGCTCTGGTGTAACGGCCGTACCGGTAACACCGACAGCCTGGGGCTGGAAAATATCGGCATCAAGGTCAATGGCCGTGGGCAGATCGAGGTCGACGAACATTACCGCACCGAAGTGCCGAATATCTTTGCCGCCGGCGACGTGATCGGTTGGCCGAGCCTGGCCAGTGCCGCCTATGACCAGGGCCGCTCGGCGGCGGGCAATATCATCGACAACGGCAGCTGGCGCTTCGTCGACGACGTGCCGACCGGCATCTACACCATTCCGGAGATCAGCTCGATCGGCAAGAACGAGCGCGAACTGACCCAGGCCAAGGTGCCATACGAAGTGGGTAAGGCGTTCTTCAAGAGCATGGCGCGCGCGCAGATTTCCCACGAGCCGGTGGGCATGCTGAAGATCCTCTTCCACCGTGAAACCCTAGAAGTGCTGGGCGTGCACTGCTTCGGTTACCAGGCCTCGGAGATCGTGCACATCGGCCAGGCGATCATGAACCAGAAGGGCGAAGCCAACAGCATCAAGTACTTCGTCAACACCACCTTCAACTACCCGACCATGGCGGAAGCCTATCGTGTAGCGGCGTTCGATGGCCTGAACCGGCTTTTTTGAGCGGCTCCGGCCGGCGACCTGAGCCGGTCGGGGAGGACCTCTTCAGCGATTCGCGGCATTGGCGTTGGCCAAATCGTGAGAGCTTTTGAACAGGTAGCAGCACTGCAAAAAAACCGGCAAAAGCCGGTTTTTTTGTGGGCGTTAGCCCCGCACAGGAATAACCTGCCGCGCTTTGTGGGAGGGGCTTCAGCCGCGACTAACCTTAAAAGCAATCACGTATCGCGGCCATAACGCCGCCCGCTGCCTTCTTCTAAGCGCTCAGCCGCGCAGCGTCGAGACCGCCAGGCCAGGAAAGTCGGTGATCAGGCTGTCCACACCAAAATCAACCAGGCGGCGCATCAGCGCGGCGTCGTTGACCGTCCACACGGAGACATGTAGCCCGGCTTTCTGCGCCTTGAGCTGACGCTCGGGTGTGCACAGGGTCCAGTTAAGTGCCAGCAGGTTGCAACCGTAATGGCGCGCGACTTTCAGCGGGTCGAGCCAGGCGTACTCGGCCACCAGGCCGCGGGCCAGGTGCGGCGCATGCTGTTGCAGGGCGCGCAGCACCTCTCGCGAGCTGGAGGTGACGGTAACGCGTTCACTCAAGCCGTGGCGTTCGGCCAGGGCCGCGATGGCCTGCACGGTTTTCGCAGCACGCACTCGCGAGGCGCTTTTGACCTCCAGTTGCCAATGCTCAAAAGGGCATTGCTCAAACAGGGTCTCCAGGCGTGGAATCGGGCAGGGGCTAATCCAGCCAGGGCCGCCCAGGCGCGCGTCGTAACCTTGCAGTGCTGCGGCGTCGTGCTGCTGCACCTTGCCGCGCAAGCCAGTGGTACGTTTCAAGGTCGGGTCGTGGATCACCATCAGCTCGCCATCGCGCGACAGGTGCAAATCCAGCTCACAGCGGTTGACGCCATGCTCCAGGCAGCGCTGAAAGCTGACGAGGGTGTTCTCGGGCGCTTCGCCCTTGGCGCCGCGATGGCCGTAGATGAAGGTCACGGTGAGTCCTTGTTCGGGGGGGGCGCTGTGCGGGGTTGGTGATGGCGCACGCTGTTGACCACGTGATCGTATTCAAAGTAGACGCTGAAGGTACGGTAATCCCAGCGGGTGATGGGGGGCTGGCCGACACTGGGGTGTTCTTCATCGGCCAGGCCAAATCGCTCCAATACCGCTCGGCGCGACTCGCCACGCTGGGGTAAGTCCATGCTGACCTCTGTGCCTTGCGCGCCAAGGGGAATCTGCAGGGTGTCGGCCTGGGCACAGAAGGGCAGGGTCAAGCTCACGAGCAGGGCGAGACGGTGCATGGTGGTTCTCAATCAGGAGGGATTGGTCTGTTCGCGCGCCTGGCGACGTTCCAGGGCCTGGCGTTGCAGGATATGGCGTGCCAGTAACTGGCGCTGGGCTTCGGTGAGGGCTTCAAACTCGGTACCGATCTCGAACTGCTGGTCATCCAGTGCCTGGCAGTGGATCACATGGGCACGCAGCAGCAGCCCCAGAGCCTGGGGCATCAGGACCATCTTGATCGCCAGGTGTTCGCCGACTGCAACCGCTTGGGCGCTGGTGAAACTGACCCCGCCTTCCGACAGGCTGACCCGCTTGGGGGTGCCGATGTCGCGCAGCAGGCCCTGGGCGACGGCCTGGCCGAGCAGGTCGATGCGCTTGTTCATTACCTTGAGGTAGTTGGCCAGGGTGCGGTCACGCTCACCGATATGCCGCAGCAGGTGCTGGGACTCGAAGTCCATCAGGTGCAGGTCGCTGAGCAGATTGAACAGCGGCGAGCTGTCATGCAGCACATCGCTGGCCAGGGCCTCGGCGCCGCGCAATGGGGTGAAATCCAGTGCGATCGTGTCATCGATACGATAGTATTCGCGGCGATCATCTACATCTTGAGTCGACATGGCGAACCCATGGTAGCGGTGGTGGTCTGAGTGTAAAGCTGCTCGCCAGACCCCGCCACAAGGACGTTCCTCTTTTTCCTCGAACCCGCCTCCCACATGTTCAGACCTCTGTTCGTATTTATCGGCACGCGTTACACGCGGGCCAAGCGCCGTAACCATTTCGTTTCCTTCATTTCGCTGACCTCGATGATTGGCCTGGCCCTTGGGGTGCTGGTGATGATCGTCGTGCTGTCGGTGATGAACGGCTTCGATCACGAGATGCGCACCCGTGTGCTCGGCATGGTGCCCCACGCCACGCTTGAATCGGCGACGCCGATTGATGACTGGCGCAGCCTCGGCGAGCGCGCCCTGGAAAATCCGCAGGTTCTTGCGGTGGCGCCGTTCAGTCAGATGCAGGGTTTGCTGACCCATGAAGGCACCGTGCAGAAGGTGCTGATCAATGCTGTTGACCCGCTTGAAGAGCCGAAGGTCTCGATCATTGGCGACTTCTTTCAGCAAGGCAGCCTGCAAGCGCTCAAGCCGGGTGACTTCGGCATCGTGATTGGCGACAAGGCCGCGACCAAGCTGGGTGTGGGCATCGGTGATCGCATCACCTTCGTTGCACCGGAAGTCACGGTCACCCCGGCGGGCATGTTCCCGCGGCTCAAGCGCTTTACCGTGGTGGGCATCTTCCACGTTGGCGCCGGTGAGATAGACGGCTTTATGGCCATGACCCATGTGCAGGACCTGGCGCGTCTGCAACGCCGCCAGGCCGACCAAGTGCAGGGCATCCGCCTGAAGTTCGCTGATCTGTTCCAGGCGCCGCGCACGGCCTGGGAGCTGGCGCAAACGCTGGGCGATGACACCTATTACGCCCGCGACTGGACCCGCACCCACGGCAACCTGTACCAGGCCATCCGCATGGAAAAGGCGATGATCGGCCTGCTGTTGCTGCTGATCGTCGCGGTGGCGGCGTTCAACATCATTTCCACCCTGGTCATGGTGGTCACCGACAAGAAGGGCGATATCGCGATTCTGCGCACCCTGGGCGCGACGCCCCGGCAGATCATGGCGATCTTTATGGTCCAGGGCACCGTAATCGGTGTGGTCGGCACGTTGCTTGGTGCGCTGCTCGGCTGCCTCGCCGCGCTCAATATCAGCGCCGGGATCGCCGCCCTGGAGCGCGCCCTGGGGATTCACTTCCTCAATGCCGATGTCTACTTCATCGATTACCTACCCTCGCAGTTGCTGCCCGCCGATGTGTTGATGGTCTGCGCTGCGGCATTGGTTTTGAGTTTTCTCGCCACCCTTTATCCGGCCTGGCGCGCGGCGCGCACCCAGCCCGCGGAGGCCCTGCGTTATGAGTAACCCGGTCATGCAAGATCGCGCCGTTTTAAGTTGTCGCAACCTGAGTAAATCCTACGAGGAGGGGCCCCAGTCGGTGCGCGTGCTCGACGACCTGCAGCTCGAGTTGCAGCCGGGTGAACGGGTGGCCATCGTCGGTAGTTCAGGCTCGGGTAAGAGTACCCTGCTGAACATGCTTGGCGGGCTGGATACGCCGAGCAGTGGCAGCGTCTGGCTGGCCGGCGAAGAGCTGTCGGCGCTGAATGAAAAACAACGCGGCCTGTTGCGTAACCGCTCTCTGGGCTTCGTCTATCAGTTCCACCATCTGCTGCCGGAGTTCACCGCCTTGGAGAACGTCTGCATGCCGCTGCTGATTGGCCGTACCAGCATCGTCGAGGCCCGCCAGCGTGCCACCGCGCTGTTGGAGCGGGTCGGGCTGGGGCATCGCTTGTCGCACAAACCGGCCGAGCTGTCCGGTGGCGAGCGCCAGCGTGTGGCGATTGCCCGCGCCCTGGTCAACCAGCCGGGCCTGGTGCTGCTCGATGAGCCCACCGGTAACCTCGATCAGCACACCGCGCAGGACATTCAGGACCTGATGCGCGAGCTGAGCAGCGCCTCGCAGACTGCGTTTCTGGTGGTGACCCACGATCTGGCGCTGGCCAGCCAGATGGACCGCATTCTGCGTCTGGAAGACGGCAAACTGGTGGCCGGCTGATGTTTCGTCCTCTGAGCATTTACATCGGCTTGCGCTACACGCGGGCCAAGCGACGCAATCACTTCATCTCGTTTATTTCGCTGACCTCGATGATCGGCCTCGCCTTGGGCGTGTTGGCGATGATCGTGGTGCTGTCGGTGATGAATGGCTTTCAGCGCGAGATGAGCACCCGCATCCTCGGTATGGTGCCTCACGCCAGCATCTCCTCGACCGGTAAGTCGCTGGATGATTGGCAGTCTGTGGCTCAGGCTGCCGCAAAGAATCCGGCAGTGCAGGGCACGGCGCCCTTTGCCGAGCTGGAGGGCATGCTCTCTTACCGTGGCGCCATGCAGCCGATCCAGCTGCAGGGCATTGATCCGGACCAGGAGCGCAATGTATCGATCATCGGTGAGCACATGGTTCAGGGCCGCCTGAGCGATCTGGTGCCGGGCGAGTTCGGTGTGGTGATTGGTGAAATCACCGCACGGCGTTTCCAGCTCAAGGTGGGCGACAAGCTGGCACTGATCGTGCCGGAGGCCAGCTCCGTGCCGGGCGGCATCACGCCGCGCATGCAGCGCCTGAATGTGGTGGGCGTGTTCAAGGTCGGCGCTGAGCTGGACAGCTCCCTGGCGCTGATCAGTGTCGCTGATGCTGCACAGATTCTGCGTCTGGAACCGGGCCAAGTGCCCAGTGTGCGGCTCAAGCTGGCCGACCTGTATCAGGCGCCGCAGGTGGCGGCTGCCGTGGCCCATGAGTTGGGCGAAGGCTATCGCTCCAGCGACTGGACCCTGACCCAGGGCAGCCTGTTCAGCGCCATGAAGATGGAAAAGACCATGATCGGTCTGCTGCTGTTGCTGATCGTCGCGGTGGCAGCCTTCAACATCATTGCCACCTTGATCATGGTAGTGGCCGACAAGGGCGGTGATATCGCCATCCTGCGTACTCTGGGTGCGACGCCGCGACAGATCATGGGCGTGTTTATCGTCCAGGGTTCGGTGATCGGTGTAGTCGGTACGTTGATTGGCGCGATGTTGGGCATTGCCGCGGCGCTGAACGTCAGCCAACTGGTTGGCTGGATCGAGCGCATCAGTGGCCAACAGGTGCTCAGTTCCGACGTCTATTTCATCAGCAACCTGCCCTCGGAGTTGCAGGCCGGCGACGTGCTGCTGATCTGCACGGCGGCGCTGACGCTGAGCTTTCTCGCCACGCTCTACCCGTCATGGCGGGCCGCGCAAATTCAGCCAGCCGAGGCCTTGCGTTACGAATAGGCCTGCTTCAGGCGTAAAAAAGCCGCTACTTGTAGCGGCTTTTTTATGTCGGTTATTCAGCCTTGCTGGATCGCCCGGCGCTGCTGACGCTTGCGCCAGTTGTGGCGCACCCACCAGTGCCAGTAGGCGTTGGTGCCGATATAGCCGAGTACCGCAATCACCACGCCCAGTACCAGTGAGCCCAGGTAGAGGGGTTGCCAGTGGGTTTGCAGCACGTGACCGATCCAGCCCAGTGACATGTGCTCCGGCATCTGCAGTGCAGGTGTCCCCATCAGCCAGGCACCCACCTTGTAATTGCAGTAAAACACCGCCGGCATCGTAATAGGGTTCGTCAGCCAGACCAGGCTCACGGAAATCGGCAGGTTGGCGCGGGCGGGAATGGCCACGGCTGCGGCGGCGAGCATCTGCATGGGCATGGGGATCATCGCCCAGAACAAGCCAATAGCCATCGCGCGCGACACAGAATGACGGTTGAGGTGCCAGAGGTTGGGGTCATGAATCAACGCGCCAAGAAAGCGCAGGGATTTGCTTTCCTTGATCCGTTCCGGGCTGGGCATGTAGCGTTTGAATAGGCGACGCGGCATGAAAAATCTCTGGCAGGCTGAGCGCGCGAATATTATGCCTGTATTGACATGGCCGTGCGGTGCGTCTTTGTTTCAGTAAGTCTGCCGCATCACCAAGGGATGGTGAGGGCCTCGACAGGGAGTCGAACGATGCGCGTCGCAATGCTGGCGTTGGTCATTGGCATGGTTTTGATCCGCTGGATGCCGGCGCTGCCTTCTACCGCCTGGTTGATCGGTCTAGCGGTTAGCGGCTTGCTCCTGCTGCCCTTGCGTGTTTACCCCGTGGGCTGCCTGTTGTTGGGTTTTGCCTGGGCATGCCTGTCCGCGCAGATGGCGTTGGATGACCGGCTCGCGCCGGGGTTAGACGGGCGGACCCTGTGGCTGCAAGGGCAGGTGGTTGGCTTGCCGGATACCCGTGAGGGTGTGGTGCGTTTCGAGCTGGCCAAGGCCCAGTCGCGCCGGGCTGCTCTGCCTGAACTGATTCGGGTCGCCTGGTATGACGGGCCTGCCGTCAGAGCGGGTGAAACCTGGCGCTTGGCTGTGCGCCTGCGGCAACCGCAGGGTGGCGTCAACCCGCAGTCCTTCGATTACGAAGCCTGGTTACTCGCGCAGCGCATTGGTGCAACCGGGACCGTCAAAAGTGGTGAGCGGCTGGCCGCTGCCGAAGGCGCGAGTACCTGGCGCGACCGCTTGCGTGCAAGGCTGATGGGTGTCGATGCCTTTGGTCGCGAAGGCGCCCTGGCAGCCTTGGTGCTGGGCGATGGTTCAGGTCTGTCGACCGCTGACTGGCGCCTCTTGCAGGACACCGGCACGGTACACCTGCTGGTTATTTCGGGTCAGCATATCGGCCTCACCGCTGGGCTCTTGTACGCATTCGTGGCCGGGCTGGCGCGTTTAGGGTGGTGGCCGCGCGCGCTACCCTGGCTGCCATGCGCCTGCGTTCTAGCCATGGCCGGCGCCTTGATTTATGGCGCACTGGCCGGGTTTGAAGTGCCAGTGCGGCGTGCCTGCGTGATGGTTGGTTTGGTGCTGTTGTGGCGTTGGCGCTTTCGCCATCTTGGTGCGGCTTTACCGTTGTTGTTGGCGTTGACGGTGGTGCTGCTGCTTGAGCCGCTGGCGGTGTTGCAGCCTGGGTTCTGGTTGTCTTTCGGTGCCGTTGCCCTGCTGGTGTTGATTTTCGGCGGTCGCTTGGGGGTGTGGCGCTGGTGGCAAAGCCTGGGTCGCGCGCAGTGGGCCATGGCGCTGGGGTTGCTGCCGCTTATGGTGGCACTCGGGCTCCCCGTCAGCCTGAGTGGGCCGCTGGCTAATTTAGTGGCCGTACCTTGGGTTGGCTTGGTGGTTGTACCGCTGGCCTTGCTGGGCACGCTGTTGCTGCCGGTGCCTTGGGTAGGAGAGGCGATTCTTTGGGTGGCGGGCGGCTTGCTGGCGCTCCTGTTCGCCGGCCTGGGGCTGTTAGCCAGCGCGATCCCGGCCTGGTTGCCCGCATCACTACCCGTTACTGCGTGGGTGGCGCTCGCTTTAGGCGCGCTGTTGCTCTTGTTGCCCGCCGGCTTACCAGTGCGTGGGCTTGGCCTGGCGTTGACACTGCCGCTGGCTTTCTGGCCTGCGCCCAAGCCTGCAGCCGGTCAGGCGGAGGTGTGGGTGCTGGATGTCGGGCAAGGGCTGGCGGTGTTGGTGCGGACCCGTGAACACGCGCTGCTGTATGACGCCGGTCCCCGTTTTGGTGAGTTCGATACCGGCGAGCGCATCGTATTGCCCTCCCTGCGCCAGCTCGGCGTCACGCAACTGGATCAGTTGCTGATCAGCCATGCTGATAATGATCATGCCGGGGGCGCTGTGGCGGTGGCTCGGGGGTTGCGCGTGGGTGAGGTTGTCAGCGGTGAGCCCAATGCCCTGCCGCGCGAGCTGGCGGCGCAATCCTGTGAGGCGCGTGACTGGTCCTGGGATCAGGTGCGCATGCGTACCTGGCGATGGACAGCGGCCGCTGATGGCAATCAAGCGTCCTGCGTGCTGCTGGTTGAGGCGGCGGGCGAGCGCCTTTGGTTGACGGGTGATATTGATGTCGCGGCCGAGCGGGCATTGCTCGCCAGTGATTTGCCCTTGGCTGCGCATTGGTTGCTGGCGCCACATCACGGCAGCCGGACCTCATCGTCAGCGGCACTGCTTGATGCCGTACAGCCTCACGCCGTGCTGGTCTCACGCGGTCGGCATAATGCCTTCGGGCATCCACACCCCGATGTGGTGGCGCGCTACCAGGCGCGTTCGATCGCGGTGTATGACACAGCCGTGGCGGGCGCCATCCGACTGGACCTTGGGCGCTTCGAACTGGCCCGAGGATTGCGCGAGCAGCGGCGTTTCTGGCGGGAAAAATGAGAACCGCAGCGGTCGGCTAGGGCACGCCCCTATGCTAGAGTGGCGCCACTTTCGCAGAGGGGATATGCCACCGTGTGGGAACTGGTCAAAGCTGGCGGCTGGATGATGCTGCCGATCATGTTGTGCTCGATTGCCGCTCTCGGCATCGTTGCTGAACGCCTGTGGACGTTGCGTCCTGCTCGCGTCACACCTGCCAATCTGCTGGGGCAGGTATGGCGTCAGGTCAAGGACAAGAAACTCACCAATCAGACGCTCAAAGAGCTGCGCAGCAGTTCGCCGCTGGGGCAGATCCTTGCCGCTGGCCTGGCCAACTCCAAGCATGGTCGCGAGATCATGAAGGAGTGCATTCAGGAGGCTGCTGCCCGGGTCATTCATGACCTGGAGCGTTACCTCAATGCCCTCGGCACCATTGCCGGCATCGCGCCGTTGCTGGGCTTGTTGGGAACCGTGCTGGGCATGATCGAGATCTTCAGCTCGTTCATGGGCGCTGGCATGGCCAATGCGCCAGTGCTTGCCGGCGGTATTTCCAAGGCCTTGATTACCACCGCAGCGGGTTTGATGGTGGCCATTCCGGCGCTGTTCTTCCACCGTTACCTGCAGCGTCGCATCGACGAGCTGGTGGTGGGTATGGAGCAGGAAGCCATCAAACTGGTCGAAGTGGTTCAGGGTGACCGTGACGTCGAGCTGAGCGAGGACAAGGCGTGAAATTCCGGCGTAAACCGCGGGAGAACGTCGAGATCAACCTGGCCTCGCTGATCGACGTGGTGTTTATCCTGCTGCTGTTTTTCGTGGTGACCACGACCTTTACCCGCGAGACCCAGTTGAAGGTCGATTTGCCGGAGGCGGCCAGTGGCACACCGCCTGAACAGACCGAACTCAAGCAGCTGGAGATCCTGATTGCCGCTGACGGCAGCTTCTCGCTGAATGCCAGGGCGTTGCTCAAGAATGACCTGGACACCCTGATGGCTGCCCTGCAGAAAGAGTCGGACGGCGATAACAGCCTCCCGTTAACCATCAGTGCCGACGCCAAGACGCCGCACCAGGCCGTGATTACCGCGATGGATGCTGCCGGTAAGCTAGGCTTTGCCCATCTGCGCATCACCACGGTCGAGGCGCAGCCAGCGCCGTGAGCGGCTTGAGTGATCGACTGGTCGCGGCCTGGTACCGCGGCCATCCTGCCCTGGCGCTGCTGCGTCCTCTCGAAGCGCTTTACCGGCGTGTGGTGCAGCGCAAACGCGTACGCTTTCTCGCCGGGCTCTCGCCGAGCTATCGCGCCTCGGTGCCTGTGGTGGTCGTCGGTAACATCACCGTAGGCGGCACCGGTAAAACGCCGATGATCCTCTGGCTGATCGAACATTGCCGGGCTCGTGGCCTGCGCGTGGGCGTGGTCAGCCGAGGTTATGGGGCGACGCCGCCGAGCCTGCCCTGGCGGGTGCGAGCAGAGGACAGCCCGGCGCAGGCGGGGGACGAACCACTGTTGATCGTTCAACGCTGCGGGGTGCCCTTGATGATCGATCCTGACCGCGGCCGTGCAGCGCGTGCGCTGTTGACCAGCGAGCCGCTGGACCTGATTCTCAGCGACGACGGCCTGCAGCATTACCGCCTGGCGCGCGACCTTGAGCTGGTCCTGATCGACGCAGCCCGCGGCCTGGGTAATCAGCGCTGTTTGCCTGCCGGTCCGCTGCGCGAACCTATCGAGCGCCTGCAGACCGTGGATGCACTGGTCTATAACGGCAAAGGTGCGGTGCCAGAGGGCGCTTTTCAGTTCAGCCTGCAGCCTCAGGCCCTGGTAAATCTGCGCAGTGGCGAGCGCTATCCGCTGAACCATTTTCCCGCTGGCCAGGCCCTGCATGCCGTAGCCGGCATCGGTAATCCGCAGCGTTTCTTCGCCACACTCGAGGCGCTACACTGGCAGCCAGTGGCGCACGCTTTCGCCGATCATGCCGCTTACAGCGCTCAGGCGTTGCAGTTCAGCCCGGTGCTGCCTGTGGTCATGACGGAAAAAGACGCAGTCAAATGCCGAGCGTTCGCGGCGCAAGACTGGTGGTACCTGGCGGTCGATGCGCAGCCCTGCGAAGCATTCGTGGCGTGGTTCGATGCGCAACTCGACGTCCTGCTGCCGCATCCCTGACTTTTTTCGCGTTTTCCCCAGAAGGATTTCCCATGGACCCGAAACTACTCGACATCCTCGCCTGCCCGCTGTGCAAGGGCCCCTTGAAGCTGGCCGCCGATAAGTCTGAGCTGGTGTGCAAGGCGGATGCATTGGCCTTTCCGGTACGCGACGGTATTCCCGTGATGCTGGAAAGCGAAGCCCGTACCCTGACCGTTGACGAGCGTCTGGATAAGTAAATGACCAGCCCTGCCTTCACCGTTGTAATTCCCGCCCGCTTTGCCTCCACCCGTTTGCCGGGTAAGCCGCTGCAGATGATTGCCGGCAAGCCGATGGTTCAGCATGTCTGGGAGCAGGCGCGCAAGAGCAGTGCCCAGCAGGTGGTGATCGCCACCGACGATGCACGCATTGTCGAGGCCTGTCAGGCGTTTGGTGCTGATGTGCTGTTGACCCGCGCCGATCACAATTCCGGCACTGATCGCCTGGCTGAAGTGGCCACAGCGCTGGGCCTGGCCGCCGATGCGATTGTGGTCAACGTTCAGGGTGATGAGCCGCTGATCCCTGCCGTGATCATCGACCAGGTAGCGGCCAATCTGGCCAACAATCCGCAGGCTGGAATCGCCACGCTGGCGGAGCCGATCGACGATGTCGCAGCGTTGTTCAATCCTAACGTGGTCAAGGTGGTCGCCGACAAGAGCGGCCTGGCGCTGACGTTCAGCCGCGCGCCCTTGGCCTGGGCGCGGGATGCGTTCGCCGTCAGTCGCGACGCCCTGCCAGCCGGTGTGCCATATCGCCGTCATATCGGCATTTATGCGTACCGCGCCGGCTTTCTTCAGGATTTCGTCGCCTGGGGCCCGTGCTGGCTTGAGGATACGGAGTGCCTGGAGCAGCTGCGCGCGCTCTGGAACGGTGTACGTATCCACGTTGCCGATGCGCTGCAAGCCCCGCCTGCCGGGGTGGACACCGCAGAAGATCTGGAGCGGGTACGCCGCTTGCTGGAGGCTTGATGCGCGTTCTGTTCGTATGCCTGGGCAACATCTGTCGTTCGCCGACCGCCGAAGGTGTGCTGCGCCATAAACTGCGTGAGGCCGGCCTCGATGCTCAGGTGCACGTTGATTCGGTGGGCACCGGAGATTGGCATGTTGGTAAGGGTGTGGACAGCCGTACTGCCCAGGCGGCGCTGCGCCGTGGTTATGACCTGTCGGCGCTGCGCGCGCGGCAGGTCAGCGCTGCCGACTTCGCCGATTTCGACCTGATCCTGGCCATGGACACGCAGAACCTGAAAGATTTGCAGCGTATGCGCCCGTCGACCTCAACCGCAGAGGTCGACCTGTTTCTAAGGCGTTACCAGGGTGCGCGCGACGAAGTGCCCGATCCTTATTACGGTGGTGCGGCAGGCTTTTATGAGGTCCTGGACCTGGTCGAGCACGCCTGTGATGCCCTGATGCATGAGCTTCGGGGGCGGCTATGAGCCTGCAACCGCGCCAGCATGTATCCCTCAAGGCGTACAACAGTTTTGGTTTCGATGTGTCGGCGCGTTGGTATGCCGAGGCGAGTAATGAGCAGGGTGTACGTGAGGCGCTTGCCTTTGCGCAAAGTCATGCGCTGCCGGTGCTGTTGCTGGGTGGCGGCAGCAACCTGCTGCTGACGCGCGAGGTCGATGCGCTGGTGCTGCGCCTGGTTTCCCGTGGCGTGCGGGTGCTGGAGGATGACGGTGAGCGGTTGTTGATTGAGGCCGAAGCAGGCGAGCCCTGGCATCCATTCGTGCAGCAAACCCTGGCGATGGGTGCCTGCGGGCTGGAAAACCTGAGTTTGATCCCTGGTACCGTTGGCGCTGCACCCATGCAGAACATTGGCGCTTATGGGGTTGAGATCAAGGATGTCTTCGCCGGGCTGACCGCCTTGGACCGGCACAGTGGCGAACTGCGTGAGTTCAGCCTGGCGGACTGCGCTTTCGATTACCGCGACAGCGTGTTCAAGCGCGAGCCCGGGCGCTGGGTGATAGTGCGTGTACGTTTCGCGCTACGCCGCGGCGGACCTCTGCGCTTGGACTATGGGCCGGTGCGCCAACGCTTGCAGCAGGCTGGGTTCAATGAACCCACGGCGCAGGCGGTCAGTCAGGCGATCTGTGCGATTCGCCAGGAAAAGCTGCCTGATCCGGCCCAGCTCGGCAATGCCGGTAGCTTCTTCAAGAACCCGCTGGTGTCTGCGGCGCAGGCGGAGCAGTTACGTGTTGCCCACCCCGATCTGGTGAGTTACCCCCATGCCAATGGGCAGGTTAAGTTGGCGGCGGGCTGGTTAATCGAGCGTGCTGGCTGGAAAGGCTACCGGGACGGCGATGCAGGCGTGCATGCCCTGCAGGCGTTGGTGCTGGTCAACTACGGCCATGCGACAGGGGCTCAGATACTGGACCTGGCCCAGCGTATTCAGGGCGATATAAAGGCGCGCTTTGGTGTGAGCCTGGAGATTGAGCCTAACGTGCTTTAGGTGCTGACAGCGAGGCTGTTGCCTGGCTTCGAGCCTTTAGCGCAACAACGTTTCGCCACTGCGCGGGAATAAAAAAGGGATGCCGAAGCATCCCTTTTTGTTTGCCTTACGCGTTTAGGCGTTTGGCTTCTCGCTCTCGTCCTGCGCCTCGGCAGGGGAGGGCGTAGCGTCTTCGCCTACAGGGGCAGCCGGAGCTGCTTGGGCGGCTTCACGCGCAAGGCGCTCGGCTTCACGCTGACGACGACGCACTTCACGCGGGTCGTTCGGTGCGCGGCCGTTGCTTGGCAGAACCACTGCAGGTGTTTCGCTGGCCACCGGTGCCTCGGCTACAGGTGCAACCTCGGCCGGTTCGGCGTGGGCAACTTCGCTAACCTGAGCTACTGCTGCAGGCTCGGCTTCGGCGACAGGCGCATCGACCGGTGCGGCAGGGGTTTCGAGCACTGGCGCAGGGGCTTCGACAGGCGCAACCACGTCGGCGACTTCAACCTTAGGCTCAGGTGTTGGCGCTTCGGCAGATACGTCAGCCACGACACTGGCGCGTGCTTCGATCTCGCTGACAGGCTCGGCGGCCGGTTCTGCAACCACTGGCGTTGCGACAACCTCGGTCTGCGGAGTGAAGAGGTCGCGTGGCTCGGCGGCAACTTCGCTGACGACAGGCTCTGCGACTTCAGCCTGGGCAACAGCAGGGGCTGCAACCGGCGCTTCGTTCGATTCGGCGACTGGCTGAGCAGCGACTTCTACGGTCTCAGCGACGACAGTGGCAGCAGCCACAGTGGCAGCGACGATCGGTGCGGCTTCAGCTGACTCCTGGCTTTCTTCGCCAGCGTCTTCAGTGCCTTCGATCAGGTTGCCGTTGGCATCGCTCTGGCGCTCGCGGCGGTTGCTGCGACGGCGCTGACCACGCGAACGACGGCGAGGACGATCACCGCCTTCGGCGTTGTCTTGCTCATCGTCCTGGGCGGCGTCAGCAGTGCTTACGACTTCTTCGTCAGCAGCTGCAACGGCCTGTTCCGGGCGCGGTTGGCGCTCTTCACGGGGCTGGCGGGGCTGACGCGGTTCGCGCTGTGGGCGTTCGCTGCGTGGCTCATCGCTGGTTGCGACTGCCGTTGTTGCCGCTGCAACTTCGGCCGGAGCGGCGTCCAGCGGCTCGCGCAGTTCACGCGGGGCACGCTCTTCGCGCGGCTTGCGGTCACGACGGCCGTCTTCACGCGGTGGGCGCGACTGACGAACTTCCTGCGGTTCGCGCACTTCAACAGCATCACGCGGGCTGCGCTCTTCACGCGGTGCACGTTCCTCACGAGGGGCGCGCTCTTCGCGTGGCGGACGCGGAGCACGTTCTTCACGGGCGCCACGTTCCTCGCGCGGAGCACGCTCTTCGCGCGGCTTGCGCTCTTCGTCGCGACGACCGCTGCGGTTGCGGTTCTGCTGACGACCGTTGCGACGCTCTTCGCGCGGCGGACGCTCGTTGGTCTTCTTCTCGATAACGACCGGCTTTTCTTCTTCCTTGCCGGCGAATAGGCTGACCAGCGACTTCACCAGGCCTTTGAACAGGCTCGGCTCAGGCACAGTGGCCGGCGCAGCAGCGGCTACAGGCGCTTCGGCAACCGGAGCAGCAGCGCGTTGCGGCGCGGTCTTGATCGCGGCTTCCTGGCGTACCAGGGTGCGGGTGGCGCTGGCCTGCTTCTCTTCTTCGACTTCGGCGGTTGCCATCTCGTAGCTGGTTTGCGCGCTCTGAGCTTCCGGGCTGTCGTCACGGATACGCTGCACTTCGAAGTGCGGGGTTTCCAGGTGATCGTTCGGCAGGATGACGATGCGCGCGCGGGTGCGCAGTTCGATCTTGGTGATCGAGTTGCGCTTTTCGTTGAGCAGGAAGGCCGCAACCGGGATCGGCACCTGGGCGCGTACTTCGGCAGTACGGTCTTTCAGGGCTTCTTCTTCGATCAGGCGCAGGATGGCCAGCGACAGCGATTCGACGTCGCGGATGATGCCTTGACCGTTGCAGCGCGGGCAGACGATGCCGCTGGTCTCGCCGAGGGACGGACGCAGGCGCTGACGGGACATTTCCAGCAGGCCGAAGCGCGAGATGCGGCCCACTTGCACACGGGCGCGATCGGCTTCCAGGGCTTCGCGGACTTTTTCTTCCACAGCGCGCTGGTTCTTCGCCGGGGTCATGTCGATAAAGTCGATGACGATCAGGCCGCCGATATCACGCAGACGCAGTTGGCGGGCGATTTCTTCGGCTGCTTCGAGGTTGGTCTGCAGCGCGGTTTCTTCGATGTCGCTGCCTTTGGTGGCGCGCGCCGAGTTGATGTCGATGGACACCAGGGCTTCGGTCGGGTCGATGAAGATCGAGCCACCGGATGGCAGCTTCACTTCACGCTGGAAAGCGGTTTCGATCTGGCTTTCGATCTGGAAGCGATTGAACAGCGGCACGCTGTCTTCGTAGAGCTTGATCTTGCTGGCGTACTGCGGCATCACCTGGTTGATGAAGCTCAGGGCTTCCTGCTGGGCTTCGACGCTGTCGACCAGTACTTCGCCGATGTCCTGGCGCAGGTAGTCGCGGATGGCGCGGATGATCACGTTGCTTTCCTGGTAGATCAGGAAAGGCGCAGCGCGGTCCAGGGAGGCTTCTTTAATGGCGGTCCAGAGTTGCAGCAGGTAATCGAGGTCCCACTGCATTTCTTCGCTGGAGCGGCCCAGGCCTGCTGTGCGCACGATCAGGCCCATGTCGCTCGGTGCGACCAGGCCATTCAGCGCTTCACGCAGCTCGTTGCGCTCTTCGCCTTCGATGCGACGCGAGATGCCGCCCGCACGGGGGTTATTCGGCATCAGTACCAGGTAGCGGCCGGCGAGGCTGATGAAAGTGGTCAGGGCTGCGCCCTTGTTGCCACGCTCTTCTTTCTCGACCTGAACGATAACTTCCTGGCCTTCCTTGAGCACGTCCTTGATATTGACGCGGCCTTCTGGGGCCTTGCTGAAGTATTCGCGGGAGATTTCTTTGAGGGGGAGAAAGCCGTGACGTTCGGAGCCGAAGTCGACGAAGGCAGCTTCGAGGCTGGGTTCGACGCGGGTGATGCGGCCTTTATAGATGTTGGCCTTTTTCTGCTCACGGGCACCCGATTCGATGTCCAGGTCGTACAGGCGTTGGCCGTCGACCAGAGCGACACGCAACTCTTCGGGTTGAGTTGCGTTAATCAGCATTCTTTTCATGTAGTACCGTCGGTTTCCAGTGCTGCTGGAAAGGGCGTTCGGCACACACGACTCTCAGGGGTCGGTGTCAGGCGCGTCAGAAACGGTCGTAAATCGCTTCATCGTCAAGCGGCAATCAACCAGTTGGGCTGGGCCGCGACAGACGTCTCCTGCTCGCTGTTGTGACAGTAAGCACTTGTCAGGAGGAGGAATCAGCTGCCGGTAGCGGACGAGATGAAGCGTCTTCTATAAAGCTACGCAGACCAGCGGCTGTACATCTCCACCCTACACGTATCGCTGAAAATCGGGTGCCGCTCGCGAAATCCGCAGCGGGTTGGCATTACCGCAAACGACCAAAGGTGGGCGGTTGCGCATCATGGCTTCAGGCTTTATTTCCGAGAGTTTCGCGGCCTTTGCGGCGAAAACCCCGTCGGACGGCCTCACGTCCTAAATGGTTTGCGTCGGTTGGGATGGCAATTTGGCAATCATCCGCGAACCGGACCGCTTTTGGCGGCGTTCGCGACTATAGCAGCAATGATTAAGTGCTTCAATTCCATAAAAAATTGTTATGATTGCGCGATGACAAATCCTTCTTCTCCAACCTCCGGCGTTCAGCTGCTCGAGGTTGCGCCGGAACTTGCCGGCCAGCGCATCGATAACTTTCTCCGCACTCAGCTCAAGGGTGTGCCCAAGACATTGATCTACCGAATCCTGCGTAAGGGGGAAGTGCGGGTCAATAAAGGGCGTATCAAGCCTGAATACAAGCTGCAGGCCGGCGATATCGTGCGTGTCCCGCCGCTGCGTCTGGCCGAGCGTGACGAGCCCGAGCCGCTGGCTCAGGGTTTGCTGCAGCGCCTCGAGGCGGCCATCGTCTATGAGGACAAAGCCCTTATCGTGCTGAACAAGCCGGCCGGTATTGCCGTGCACGGCGGCAGTGGCTTGAATTACGGGGTGATCGAGGCGTTCCGCCAACTGCGCCCGGATGCCAAGGACCTTGAGCTGGTGCACCGTCTCGACCGTGACACCTCAGGCCTGCTGATGATTGCCAAGAAGCGCAGCATGCTTCGGCACTTGCATGAGGCGCTGCGTGGCGATGGCGTCGATAAGCGTTATATGGCGCTGGTGCGCGGGCACTGGGCGACGGCCAAGAAGCAGGTGAACGCGCCGTTGCAGAAGAGCAACCTGCGTTCCGGTGAGCGCATGGTCGAGGTTAATACCGAAGGCAAAGAGGCGCTGACGCTGTTTCGCGTGCTGCGCCGCTTCGGTGAATTCGCCACCCTGGTCGAGGCCAAGCCGGTCACCGGGCGCACTCACCAAATTCGTGTGCATGCCCAGTACGCCGGGCATTGCATTGCGGGTGACAGCAAGTACGGCGATGACGACTTCAGTAAGGAAATTCGTGACTTGGGCGGTAAGCGTCTGTTCCTGCACGCTTACGCGCTGAATGTGCCGCTGCCGGAGGGTGGTGTATTGAAGCTTGAGGCGCCAGTCGATGAGGTCTGGAGTCGCACGCTGGAGCGGCTGGGTGCCTGACTACAAGCTGCTGATCTTCGATTGGGACGGTACGCTGGTGGACTCCATCGGCCGTATCGTCCTGGCCATGCACCAGGCGGCGGATGCCTGTGGTTGGGCGCGCTGCAGTGATGAGGCAGTGCGCGGCATTATCGGTCTGGGCTTGCCGGAAGCGATCGCTGTTCTCTATCCGGATGCCCGTGATCCTGCACTGATTGACTCGTTTCGTCGGCACTATGGCGCATGCTATCTCAAGCTGGAGGCCAGTCCCTCGCCGCTGTTTTCTGGGGTGGTCGAGGCGCTGTCGGCGTTCAGGCAGGAAGGGCGCTTACTGGCGGTCGCCACCGGCAAGGGTCGGCCTGGTTTGCAGCGCGTTTTGCAGGCGCATGGCTGGCACGACTATTTCGATGCCACACGCTGCGCGGATGAAACGGCGAGCAAGCCAGATCCCTTGATGCTTCAGCAGATAGTGACGCATTGCGGCGTTGCGGCGCATGAAGCGCTGATGGTCGGTGACTCGGTATTTGATATACAAATGGCGCACCATGCCGGCATGCACAGCGTCGCCGTCGGGTGTGGGGCGCAGCCGTTGTCGGTGTTGCGTGAGCATCGGCCGACCGCAGCGCTCGATACGTTCGCTGAGCTGCCGGCGTGGCTGGCGCGGTCTAGCGGTTTAACCAGAATTGGGGTGAGTGGGCATGGCTGATGAGTGGAAGGCTGAAAAGGCCGAGCCGGAAGATGCGAAAAGCTGGAAGCTGCTGGAGAAAACCCTCTTGGCAGGTGTGCAGGAGCAGCGGCGTGCCCGGCGCTGGGGGATCTTTTTCAAGTCGCTGACATTTCTTTACCTGTTTGGCGCCCTGTTAATGCTTTCTCCGCTGTTGAAGTTGTCGTCGGGTAGCAGTTCCGAGTCGAGTGGTTCCGGGCATACGGCGGTGATCGATGTGCGCGGCATGATTGCTGATAAAGAGTCAGCCAGTGCTGACAATATTGTCGGCAGCTTGCGCAAGGCGTTCGAGGATGCAAATACCCGCGGTGTGATCCTGCGCATCAATAGCCCGGGCGGCAGCCCGGTGCAGTCCGGCTATATCTATGACGAGATTCGTCGTTTGCGCGCTGAGTACCCGGCGATCAAGGTGTATGCCGTGATCAGTGACCTGGGTGCGTCCGGCGCCTATTACATCGCCAGCGCTGCTGATGAGATCTATGCCGACAAGGCGAGTCTGGTCGGTTCGATTGGTGTGACGGCGGCAGGCTTTGGTTTTGTCGGAGTCATGGAAAAGCTGGGTGTTGATCGTCGTGTCTATACCTCTGGCGAGCACAAGGCATTCCTCGATCCGTTCCAGCCCCCTAAAGAAGAAGAAGCGCTGTTCTGGAAAGGGGTGCTGGAGACCACGCACAAGCAATTCATCGACAGTGTTAAGCAGGGGCGAGGCGAGCGGCTCAAGTGGCAGCAGCACCCGGAGCTGTTTTCGGGGTTGGTATGGTCGGGCGAACAGGCGCTGGAGCTTGGCCTGGTCGACGCGCTGGGTAGTACGAGCTACGTCGCGCGTGAGGTGATCGGGCAGAAGGACATGGTCGATTTCACCACCCAGGAATCACCGTTTGATCGGTTTGCTAAGCGCCTTGGTGCGAGCGTGGCCGAGCATCTGGCGCTGTGGATGGGCTTTAAAGGGCCTGCGCTGCGTTAAGGTTGCCGCTAGTGTGTGACAAGACCCGGCAATGCCGGGTTTTGTGCGTTTAGGGCAGTTCGATGCCGGCGGTCAGCAGCATATCGACCAGGCGGATCAGGGGTAGGCCGACCAGGCTGGTGGCATCGCTGCCTTCGGTGCTGCGAAAGAGGCTTATGCCCAAACCTTCTGACTTGAAGCTGCCGGCGCAGTCGTAGGGTTGCTCCTGCTGCAGGTAGCGCTGGATGCGGGTGTCGTCGAGCGTGCGAAAGTGCACGGTAAACGGCACGCAGTCCACCTGGCAGTGGCCGCTGGTGCTGTCCAGTAACGCCAGGCCGGTTAGGAAGGTTACGCTGCGGCCGCTGGCGCTGCGCAGTTGCTGCTGGGCGCGCTCGAAGGTGTGCGGTTTGCCAAGCACTTGGTCATCCAGCACAGCGGCCTGGTCCGAGCCAATGATCAGGTGGTGCGGGTACTCGGCGCTCAAGGCGCGCGCTTTGGCTTCGGCCAGGCGGCGGACCAGGGCTTCGGCAGGCTCCTCAGGGTGCCGGCTTTCGTCGATGTTCGGAGCCTGGCTGTCGAACGGCAGTTGCAGGCGCGCGAGCAGTTCGCGGCGGTAGGGCGAGCTGGAGGCCAGAATCAGAGGCGGCATGTGCTTCTCCTGTGGGCGAGGCCTCGATTCTAGTGGGCCGCTGCTGTTCGTGACAGGGTGAATTTCCCTTTGACAGGGGGCGGTCTCGTCCCTAGAATGCGCCGCCTATGTCAAATGCTCCGATTCCACCTCACGTTGATCCCCGCAAGTTAGCTGATCGCGGCGCTACCCTTGAGGGTGAGCTGCAGCTGGCCGAATTGCAGCGTCTCTGTGATCCGTTGGCCGATAATGTCGGCACGGTACGCGCGAAGTTTTCCTTTGAGCGTGACGAGCGCAACGCTGTGGTTATTCACAGTGAGCTTGAAGTGGACGTCAAGATGGTTTGCCAGCGTTGTCTGGAACTGGTTGCTCTGCCTATCCAAAGCGCGTGCGATTATGCTGTGGTGAAAGAAGGTGCGAATACCCAGTCTGTGCCGCAAGGCTATGACGTGCTGGAAGTGGGTGAAGATCCTCTGGATCTGTTGGCGCTGGTTGAAGATGAGCTTCTGCTCGCTTTGCCTATCGTGCCGGCACATGACCCTAAAGAATGCCAGCAGCCGGCGGGTCTCGATGAGCCCGAGCCGAGCGAGGACGAGGTAACGCGGTCCAACCCGTTCAGTGTATTGGCACAGTTAAAGCGTGACCCAAACGTTTAGGAGTTAATAAGTTATGGCTGTTCAGCAGAACAAAAAATCCCGTTCCGCCCGTGACATGCGCCGTTCGCACGACGCACTCGAAGGCAACGCTCTGTCGGTTGAGAAGAGCACCGGTGAAGTTCACCTGCGTCACCACGTATCGCCAGAAGGCGTATACCGTGGTCGCAAAGTGATCGACAAGGGCGCTGACGAGTAATCCTTGTCTGCTCTGATCATCGCGATCGATGCAATGGGTGGGGACTTCGGTCCCCACTGCATTGTTCCAGCCAGCGTCGCCTGTCTGGCTGAAATCCCCTCGTTACATGTGGTCCTCGTCGGCCAGCCCATTCTTCTTAATGCTTTGATTGCCCAGCATCCTGGTGTTGATCGCGCGCGCCTGCACATTGAGCCTGCTTCTGAGGTCATTGGCATGGCCGAGCGTCCGTCGCAGGCATTGCGTGGTAAGCCCGACTCGTCGATGCGCGTGGCGCTCGAGATGGTGCGCGATGGCCGTGCGCATGCTTGTGTCAGTGCGGGTAACACGGGGGCGTTAATGGCGTTGTCGCGTTTCGTGCTCAAAACCCTACCGGGTATAGACCGGCCTGCGATGGTGACCGCCATTCCGACGCAGAAGGCTGCGTGCCACCTGCTAGACCTGGGTGCGAATGTCGACTGCAGTGCCGAGCACCTGTATCAGTTCGCGCTGATGGGCGCGGTTGCGGCTGAGGCGCTAGGCGTGGTCGCGCCGCGCGTTGCGCTGCTGAATGTCGGCACCGAAGAGGTTAAAGGTAATCAGCAGGTCAAACTGGCAGCCAGCTTGCTGCAGGGTGCCCCAGGTCTTAATTACATCGGTTTCGTGGAGGGCGACGGCCTGTTTCGCGGTGAGGCCGATGTGGTGGTGTGTGACGGGTTTGTCGGTAACGTCTTGCTCAAGTCCAGCGAAGGGCTGGCGGCGATGATTGGTGCGCGGCTGGATGCGCGCTTTCGGCGCAGCTTGTTTTCGCGACTGGTGGGACTGGTGGCGATGCCGCTGTTGCGCAGGCTGCGAGCCGAGCTCGCGCCTGCGCAATACAATGGTGCGAGCTTCCTCGGCTTGCAGGGCATCGTGGTTAAAAGCCACGGCGGCGCTGGCCCCCAAGGCTTTGAGAGTGCCATCCGTCGAGCTTGCATCGAAGTTGAGCAGGATATGCCCAGGCGCCTGCACGGTCGTCTCGAGGACCTTCTTCTACATTGATGGCACAGGTTCGCGTGCGGGTTTGTGGTGCTGCTGATGTGACCACTGGCGCCGGACCGTCATCCAAACTGTCAGTTTCTTGCGCTTGGCTAACCCCGGCGCTAATTTCCTGACGATCAGACCTTTAGGAATTCGTTTCCATGTCCGCATCTCTCGCATTTGTCTTTCCGGGTCAGGGCTCTCAGTCCCTGGCGATGCTTGCCGAGCTCGGTGCGCAGCATGCACTGATTGGCGAAACCTTTGCCGAAGCATCGGCTGCGCTGGGCTATGACCTGTGGGCGTTGACGCAGCAGGGCCCGGAAGAACAGCTCAATCAGACCGACAAGACCCAGCCCGCCATTCTGACTGCTTCGGTTGCGCTCTGGCGTCTGTGGCTGGCTGAGGGCGGTGCACGCCCTGCGTATGTGGCGGGTCATAGCCTGGGTGAGTACTCGGCGCTAGTTGCCGCAGGCAGCCTGCCATTCGCTGAGGCTGTGAAGCTGGTTGAGTTGCGTGGGCAGTTGATGCAGCAGGCCGTTCCGGCCGGGCAGGGCGGTATGGCCGCAATTCTTGGCCTCGATGATGCCGATGTCATGGCAGCTTGTGCCGAAGCGGCGCAGGGTGAGGTCGTCAGTGCGGTCAACTTCAATGCGCCAGGGCAGGTGGTGATTGCTGGTGGTGCCGCTGCAGTGGCCCGAGCGATCGAGGCTTGTAAAGCCCGCGGCGCGAAACGCGCTTTGCCGCTGCCTGTCAGTGTGCCGTCGCACTGTGACCTGATGCGCCCTGCCGCTGAGCGTTTTGCTGAGGCCGTGGCCGCAATCAATTGGCAGGCGCCGCAGATTCCGCTGGTACAGAACGTAAGTGCAGCCGTGGTTGCCGATCTTGAGGCGCTGACGGGTAACCTGTTGGCGCAGTTGTACAGCCCGGTTCGCTGGGTCGAGTCGATGGTCTGTCTGGCTGAAAACGGCGTCACGGATCTGGTCGAGTGCGGTCCAGGTAAAGTGCTGTCGGGTCTGAATAAGCGCTGTGTGAAGGGTATCAATACCCACAATCTGGACACCCCGGACGCTGTTGCCGCCACGCGCGCGGCACTGGCCTGATTTAGGAGAGGTTTATGAGCCTGCAAGGTAAAGTGGCACTGGTTACCGGCGCGAGCCGTGGTATTGGTCAGGCAATCGCGCTCGAGCTGGGCCGTCAGGGCGCAGTCGTAATCGGTACGGCGACTTCGGCCTCTGGCGCTGAGCGCATCGCCCAGATCCTGAAAGAACACGGCATCGAAGGCACAGGGCTGGTGTTGGATGTCAGTAATGACGAGTCCGTTACCAGCACCCTGGAACACATCCAGAAACACGTTGGGCAGCCGCTGATCCTGGTCAATAATGCCGGTATCACCCGCGATAACCTGATGCTGCGTATGAAAGATGACGAGTGGTTCGATGTCATCAACACCAACCTGAGCAGCCTGTATCGCCTGACTAAAGCCGTACTGCGTGGCATGACCAAGGCGCGTTATGGTCGTATCATCAACATCGGCTCGGTGGTGGGCGCTATGGGCAACGCTGGCCAGGTAAACTATGCTGCCGCCAAGGCAGGGTTGGAAGGCTTCGGTCGCGCCTTGGCGCGTGAAGTTGGTTCGCGAGCGATTACGGTAAACGCAGTGGCGCCGGGCTTCATCGACACTGACATGACCCGTGAGTTGCCGGATGCGCAGCGTGATGCGCTGCTGACACAGATTCCGCTGGGCCGTTTGGGGCAGGCTGAAGAGATCGCAAACGTGGTCGCCTTCCTTGCTTCTGATGGCGCGGCTTATGTCACAGGGGCTACTATCCCTGTGAATGGCGGGATGTATATGAGCTGAATTGTGACGGATGCCTTCAGAAAACTGTCATAGATGCTGTCTAAAATCCGTTATAAAGCTGCAACAGGTTTATAGACAGATCGTTGAAGTGTTCTTGGGGGCACCCCGGCATTCAGCTTGAAATGCTAAAAACCCTTTCTATACACTTGGCCGCAGATTTAGTGGCCTTGATTTGTCCCATTAGGAGTGAGAACAACGTATGAGCACCATCGAAGAACGCGTCAAGAAAATCGTTGCCGAGCAACTGGGCGTCAAGGAAGAGGAAGTCACCAACAGCGCTTCCTTCGTCGAAGACCTGGGTGCCGACTCCCTTGACACCGTTGAGCTGGTGATGGCTCTCGAAGAAGAATTCGAGACCGAGATCCCGGACGAACAAGCCGAGAAGATCACCACCGTTCAGGAAGCTATCGATTACGTTACTGCGCACGCGCAATAATTTAATCGTCGAGTTCTGACACGGAAAAGCCGCACGCCCGTAAGGGGGTGCGGCTTTTCTTTAAGCGCTTTCCAAGCGCTGCCAATCGAATAAAAGGAGATTGCTGTGTCGCGTAGACGCGTCGTGGTTACCGGTATGGGCATGGTGTCGCCATTGGGTAACGATGTGCCGAGCAGCTGGCAGGGCATTTTGGCTGGCCGCAGTGGCATTGGCCTGATTGAACACATGGATCTTTCTGCCTTTTCCACCCGTTTTGGCGGCTCGGTGAAGGATTTTGATGTCGAGCAGTACCTGTCTGTAAAAGAGTCGCGCAAGCTCGACCTTTTTATCCAGTACGGTTTGGCCGCCAGCTTCCAGGCGGTGCGTCATTCCGGGCTTGAAGTGACCGATGCCAATCGTGAGCGTATCGGTGTTGCCTTGGGTTCGGGCATCGGTGGCCTGACCAATATCGAGAACAGTTGTAAAGCACTGCACGAGCAGGGTCCGCGGCGCATATCGCCGTTTTTCGTCCCTGGCTCGATCATCAATATGATTTCCGGGTTCCTGTCGATCCATCTTGGTTTGCAGGGCCCCAATTACGCGATCGCGACCGCGTGCACAACCGGTACTCATTGCATCGGCATGGCTGCACGTAATATCGCCTACGGTGAGGCCGATGTGATGGTTGCCGGCGGCGCTGAAATGGCGGCCTGTGGGCTGGGCATTGGTGGCTTTGCCGCCGCCCGCGCGCTGTCCACCCGCAATGACGATCCCGCACGTGCCAGCCGGCCATGGGATAAAGACCGTGATGGTTTTGTGCTTTCTGATGGCGCCGGTACCCTGGTGCTCGAAGAGCTTGAACACGCACGGGCACGTGGCGCCACCATCTACGCCGAACTCATCGGGTTTGGCATGAGCGGCGATGCTTATCACATGACCTCGCCGCCCGATGACGGTGCGGGTGCTGCGCGCTGCATGAGCAATGCCCTGCGTGATGCAGGTGTGAGTCCTGATCAGGTGCAGTACATCAACGCCCATGGCACCTCGACGTCGGCCGGTGACAAGGCTGAGGTTGCGGCGATCAAGTCGGTGTTTGGCGAGCATGCGACCAAGCTGGCCGTTAGTTCGACCAAGTCGATGACAGGCCACCTGCTGGGTGCTGCCGGTGCGGTCGAGGCTATTTTCAGTGTGTTGGCCATCCGCGATCAGGTAGCCCCGCCGACGATCAACCTGGACAACCCTGACGAGGGCTGCGACCTAGACTTTGTCCCGCATCAGGCACGTTCGATGCCGATTGATGTGGTGCTGTCCAACTCCTTCGGCTTTGGCGGGACCAACGGCTCTCTGGTGTTCCGCCGGTTCGTCGATTGATGCTGACCTGGGTCGATGGTCAACCGGCCGAGCTGTTGTCGGTACGCGACCGTGGCCTGGCATACGGCGATGGGCTATTTGAGACCATCGCCGTGCGCGGCGGTAAACCTCGCCTGCTTGAGCGTCACCTTGCGCGTTTAGCTGATGGTTGCACGCGCCTGTCTATTCCCCTTGAGGGTGAGCAGGTGAGGGCCGAGCTGCTGGCGTTCGCGGCCGCAATCGGTGAAGGCGTGGCCAAGTTGATCCTCACGCGCGGCGATGGGCTGCGTGGCTATGCGCCACCCATGCCAGCGCAGCCGCGGCGCATTTTGCAAGCTGCGCCGGTACCTGCTTATCCTGCCGTTAACGCGTGTGAAGGGGTGCGCCTGTACCCTTGCAGCACGCGTCTTGCTGAACAGCCGCTGCTGGCCGGGCTCAAGCACCTCAACCGCCTTGAGCAAGTCCTGGCGCGTGCGGAGTGGAGCGATCCGGCCTGTGCCGAGGGGCTGGTGCGCGATACTCAGGGGCGGGTGATCGAAGGCGTCTACAGCAACCTGTTTTTGGTTACGGACGGCGTACTGGTTACTCCGGCGTTGACGCGTTGCGGCGTAGCCGGGGTGATGCGCGCCGAGCTGCTAGCGTGTGCTGCGCAGTACGGCGTACTCAGCGAGGTGCGCGATGTCGCCTTTGACGAGCTGCTGGCTGCGGATGAGGTGTTGCTCTGTAACAGTCAGTATGGAATCTGGCCCGTTCGTTCGCTGGGTGCGCATGACTGGCCGGTTGGTCCGCTGACCCGTAAACTGCAGGGCTTCGTGGGCCATTTGGCAGGCTGTTGATTCGTGATACGTCTATTTTTGCTCTTGCTTGAAGGCGCGCTCTTGCTGGCCGGCCTGGCCCTGGGTTTCGGCGCCTGGCGTCAGCAGGCTGCGTTGGAGCAGCCGCTGAATGTCAGTGAAGAACGCCTGATCGATGTGCCGGCAGGCGCAACCCCGGGGGGTGTGCTCAATCGCCTGGAAGTGGAGGGCGTGCTGGATGACGCGTTCTGGCTGCGCCTTTACTGGCGCTTCAATCTTAGCGATCAGCCGTTGCACAGCGGCGAGTACCGTCTGACCGCAGGCCAGAGCGCCCGTGATCTGCTGGCCATGTGGCGTCAGGGCGAGGTGGTGCAATACAGCCTGACCCTGGTGGAAGGTTGGAATATGCGCCAGGTGCGCACCGCGCTCGCGCGGCAGGAAAAACTGCAGCAGACCCTGGCCGGTGTCAGCGATGCTGAGCTTATGTCGCGTCTAGGCGCGGCTGGTATGAACCCAGAAGGGCGCTTCTTTCCAGACACCTATCGCTTCGTTCGCGGCATGACGGATTTCGATCTGCTCAAGCAGGCGTATGCCAGGCTTGAGGCTGTGCTGGGCGATGAGTGGGCCAAGCGCGCGGAAGGTTTGCCGTATCGTGAGCCTTATGAGGCGCTGATCATGGCTTCCATGATCGAGAAAGAGACCGGTGTGCCTGAGGAGCGTGGCGAGATCGCCGGTGTGTTTGTCCGGCGGCTGCGTATCGGCATGCGCCTGCAGACCGATCCCACGGTCATCTACGGCATGGGCGAGCGCTATAACGGCCGCCTGACTCGCGCCCATTTGCGTGAACCCACCGCCTATAACACCTATGTAATCGATGGCATGCCGCCAACGCCGATTGCTTTGGTCGGGCGCGAAGCCATTCATGCCGCGCTCAATCCGGTGGATGGCAAGAGTCTGTACTTCGTCGCGCGCGGCGATGGCAGCCATGTTTTCTCCGAAACCCTTGAGGCGCACAACCGGGCGGTGCGTGAGTATCAGCTCAACCGTCGAGCGGACTACCGCTCAAGCCCAGCGCCTGCGCCGCAGCCTGCAACTGAATAAGGATGACCCGTGAGCGGTTTGTTTATCACGCTGGAAGGCCCTGAGGGCGCCGGCAAGAGTACCAACCGAGATTACTTGGCCGCGTGTTTGCGCGAGCAGGGTATTGAGGTGCTGCTTACTCGGGAGCCGGGTGGAACGCCCCTGGCCGAGCGCATCCGTGAACTGTTGCTGACGCCGAGCGATGAGGTCATGGCGGCGGACACCGAGTTGTTGTTGGTGTTCGCGGCGCGTGCGCAGCACTTGGCCGGCGTGATTAAACCTGCGTTGGCGCGCGGCTGTGTGGTGCTGTGTGATCGTTTTACTGATGCAACCTACGCGTATCAGGGCGGTGGTCGGGGGCTGTCGTTGGAACGTATCGCGACCCTTGAGCAGTTCGTCCAAGGCGATCTGCGCCCTGACCTGACCCTGGTGTTTGACTTGCCGATCGAGATTGGCTTGGCCAGGGCCGCTGCCCGCGGGCGGCTGGATCGTTTTGAGCAGGAAGGCCGCGCCTTCTTCGATGCGGTTCGTCAGACCTATTTGCAGCGCGCGGCAGCCGCGCCCGAACGCTATCGCATTGTGGATGCCGCACAGACCCTCACCCAGGTTCAGCACGACCTCGACGCCTTGGTTCCGCAGATCGCGGAGTTGTGCCGTGGGTGAGGTTTACCCTTGGCAGGTCACGCTCTGGCAACAGTTGGCGGGGCGCCGTCAGCATGCCCATGCCTACTTGCTTCACGGGCCGATCGGGATTGGCAAACGGGCGTTGGCCGAGCGGTTCATGGCCAGCCTGCTGTGCCTCAAGCCCAATGGCCTGGACGCCTGCGGCAGCTGTAAGTCCTGTCATCTGCTGGCGGCTGGTACCCATCCCGATAACTACGTGCTGGAGCCAGAGGAAGCGGATAAGCCGATCAAGGTCGATCAGGTGCGTGAGCTGGTTAACTTTGTGGTGCAGACCGCGCAGTTGGGCGGGCGCAAGGTGGTGTTGATCGAGCCGACTGAGGCGATGAATATCAACGCCTCCAACGCGTTGCTCAAAAGCCTCGAGGAGCCCGCCGGCGATACCGTGCTGCTGTTGATCAGTCATCAGTCCAGTCGTCTGTTGCCCACGGTGCGCAGTCGTTGTGTGCAGCAAGCCTGCCCGCTGCCGAGTACCGAACAGAGCCTGGCCTGGCTTGCACAAGCATTGCCCGACAGCAATGAGCAGACGCGCGCCGAGCTGTTGCAGCTGGCTTCAGGTTCACCCTTGGCCGCCGTGAACATGCATGAGCAGGGCGTACCTGCACAGCGTGCGCAGGTGGTCGAGGGGGTCAAGAAACTGCTCAAGCAGCAGATCGGCCCGAGCCAGCTGGCGGAGAGTTGGAACCCCATTTCGCTGCACCTGTTGTTTGACTGGTTTACTGACTGGGCTCAGCTCATGTTGCGTTATCAGATGACGACGGATGAACAGGGCCTGGGGGCGCATGATATGCGCAAGGTGGTGCAGTACTTGGCCGAGAAAACCCCCCAGCACAAAGTGCTGCAGATTCAGGACTGGTTGCTGGCGCAACGACAAAAGGTCATGGGTAAAGCCAACCTTAATCGTGTCTTGCTTCTCGAAGCCTTGCTGGTGCAGTGGGCAAGCCTCCCCGGACCGGGCTAGAATCGGGCCACACGTCGTACTTACCAGGAATGCCGCATGAGCTTGCCACCTAATCTGGGTCCGCGTAACGGTATCTTGTCCCTGACCATCAAGGACAAGTCCGTGCTCTATGCTGCCTATATGCCTTTCATCAAGAATGGCGGGTTGTTCATTCCAACCAACAAGAGCTACAAGCTGGGCGATGAAGTGTTCATGCTGCTCAACCTGATGGATGAGCCGGAGAAGATTCCGGTGGCGGGCAAAGTGGTCTGGATTACCCCTAAAGGGGCTCAGGGTAACCGTGCCGCCGGGGTTGGCGTGCAGTTCAATGACGGTGACAACACCGCGCGCAACAAGATCGAGACCTACCTGGCCGGTGCACTGAAGTCCGATCGTCCCACCCACACCATGTAGTCGCGGCAGGCTTCAAACTTCATGCGGCAAGTAAAGGCGCGAACGCAGCGCCTTTTTGTTGTGTGCAGCTTGAAGTGCGCCGCTTGAGGTTTTCTGATGTTGATCGACTCCCATTGCCACCTCGACCGCCTCGATCTGGCTGGGCACGGTGGTTCCTTGGATGCTGCCCTGGAGGCGGCGCGTGCCGTAGGTGTTGGGCACTTCCTCTGCATCGGTGTTAGCGCCGATAACGCCGCGACGGTTAAGGGGTTGGCAGAGCGCTATGCTGATGTTGACTGTTCGGTAGGCATCCACCCGCTGGATTTGCAGCCAGGCGCAGCCCCTGCGCTGGACTGGTTGCTGGGCGAGCTGGATCATCCGAACGTGGTCGCTATCGGTGAGACCGGTCTGGACTATCACTACGAGCCGGAGTCTGCCGAGTTGCAGCAGGCTTCATTCCGTCTGCATCTAGAGGCCGCTCGTATCACCGGCAAGCCTGTGATCGTGCACACCCGAGAAGCGCGTGCCGACACCCTGGCGCTGTTGCGTGAGGCCGATCTACCCCAAGCGGGCGTGTTGCATTGCTTCACCGAAGACTGGGCGATGGCCAAGGCGGCGCTGGATATCGGTTTCTATATCTCGCTCTCCGGCATCGTCACTTTCCGCAATGCGGACGCGCTGCGCGACGTGGCGCGCCAGGTGCCTGCGGATCGGCTGCTGGTCGAGACCGACTCGCCCTATCTGGCGCCCGTGCCCCATCGGGGCAAGCCGAACCTGCCGCAATATGTCCGTGAAGTCGCGGACTACCTGGCGACGCTGCGAGGCGTCAGCCCTGAGTGCCTGGCAGAGCAAACCTCGGCCAACTTCAAGCGCTTGTTCCCACTGGCTCGGGTGGTCGGTTAACAGGCAAAAAAAACCCGGACTCTGGGGGATGAATCCGGGTCAAGACCATTAGGAGTAACCAAGGTACGCGGTCCACGGTACCTTGCCTGGCGGAGCACTTGGGGGAGATGCTGCACGCCAGTGGTCTTGAGTATTGGTCAAGTTTGCCGATCGTCCAGTCGCCACGTCAGTGTTTTTAAACGTATTTGGAATAGCAGGGGGCGCTGCTGAGGCCGAGCGCTGTATTCGCCTGGCGTGGTGGCGTACAAGGGGCTATTGCCGGCCTGGGCGCCCACATGGCGGCGTGCTGCAAAAACGGCAACTCGATCAAAACCCGCTTCAATACCTGTACATGCTCGATGATCCGTGCAATTTTGCGGTTTTTAGGCATAATGTGGGCCTTCGTTTTTTTGACCGTTTAGTCCCTTTATGCAGAAAGAACCTCGTAAGGTCCGTGAATTTCGCCGCCGTGAGCAGGAAATTCTCGACACTGCACTGAAACTTTTCCTCGAGCAGGGGGAAGACAGTGTCACCGTCGAGATGATTGCCGATGCTGTGGGTATTGGCAAAGGCACTATCTACAAGCACTTCAAGTCCAAGGCCGAGATATACCTGCGCCTGATGCTCGATTACGAGCGTGATTTGAATGCGCTGTTGCACTCGGCTGATGTCGATCGCGACAAGGAAGCCCTGTCGCGCGCTTACTTCGAGTTCCGCATGCGCGACCCGCAGCGCTACCGCTTGTTTGACCGCCTGGAAGAAAAGGTGGTCAAAGGTAATCAAGTGCCTGAGATGGTCGAACAGCTGCACAAGATCCGTGCGTCCAACTTCGAGCGTCTGACCCAGTTGATCAAGGGGCGCATCGCAGAGGGTAAGCTCGAAGATGTGCCGCCGTATTTCCATTACTGCGCCGCCTGGGCGCTGGTGCATGGCGCGGTCGCGCTTTACCACTCGCCATTCTGGAGCAATGTGCTTGAGGACCAGGAAGGTTTCTTCCAGTTCCTGATGGACATCGGTGTGCGCATGGGCAACAAACGCAAGCGCGAAGGCGAAGCCCCCACTGCTTGATGTTATTCACCGGCTGCATAGTCGGTGTGCCATGCCGGATGCAGCGATATACTCCGGTCCGTTCGTCCACCGGAGTCCTCCATGATCGTTGACCGCCAGGGCCGTCGCTTTCGCAATTTGCGCGTCAGCCTGACAGCTGCCTGTAACTACGCCTGTACCTACTGCGTGCCCGACGGCAAGCGCCTGGTGGCTGCGCAGGACGAGCTTTCTGCCGAGGCACTGGTGAGAGGCGTGGCCTACCTGATCGAGGCGGCCGGTATCGAGCGTCTGCGCATTACTGGCGGCGAGCCGCTGGTCAGCCCCAGACTCGATGGGTTTATCCGTGGCATAGGCACGCTGGGCCTGCAGGATATCGGCCTCACCACCAATGGGCAACTGCTCGCGCGCAAGCTGCCGCTGTTGCTGGAAGCTGGCATCCGCCGCCTTAATGTATCGCTCGATACACTGGATGCGAGCGCCTTTCGCACAATCGCGCGCGGCGGCGATCTGGCAACGGTTTTGAGTGGTTTGGACGAGGCCCGTGCTGCGGGTATGCGTATCAAACTCAATATGGTGCCCCTGCGTGGGCAGAACCTCGATCAGGTGCTGCCGCTGCTGGACTACTGCCTGGAGCAAGGCTTTGAGCTGCGCTTCATCGAGTTGATGCGCATGGGGCATTTGTCCCAGCCCGGCGCGGGCTTCGCTCGGCAGTTTGTTGGCATGGCCGAGCTGCTCGAGTTGATTGGTGCGCGCTACGATTACATCCAGGCTGATGCACCTTTGGATGCGACGGCGCTGCGCTATGAGATCCCCGGCAAGGGCACCTTTGGTGTGATCGCCAATGAGAGTGTGCCGTTTTGCCGTACCTGCTCGCGCCTGCGCCTCTCGTCCACTGGCTGGCTGCATGGCTGCCTCTCCTCGAGCAATCGCCATTACGTCGGCGACCTGCTGGAGAAGCCGCGCCATCAGGCCCTACCTGCCCTGCAGGGATTATTGGTCAAGGCCCTGGCGGATAAGCAGGACATTGCCTTTGCAGGCGGCGTTACGGTGATGAAGATCATTGGCGGCTAACGCCTGGCGTAAAACCTGCATTGAACCGCTGTTCGCCGGTTTTCCGTCGCCGGTGTGGGAGAAGTTCATGCGCACCCTGTTAATCCCTCTTATCGTGCTGGCCCTGAGCGGTTGCATGAAAGTTAGCGACCTGGCTGATGGCGCCGAGTACCAGCTGCGCGACGCCGGCTTTCTGGATCATGGTCGTACCGAGCGCATGGCGTCACGGCGCTTGCAGCAGGACTCGTTCATCTATATCGCACAGGGGCATTTTGCCCCGCCGGGCTCAAATTACCCGCGCCCGAATGTTGTGGCCGAAGAGGCGTTCAACGGCTTTGTTGAGTACTTTCCGATGGTGCGCCGTGCGCGTGCGCCCCTTGGCCTTGAAGAGGCCATGAGCGAAGCCCGGGGGGCAGGGGCCCATTACCTGCTGTACGGCCGATTCGCCTATGCCGATGACCGTATTGGCACGGTCGAGGAATGGGAAGACCAGGAGGCTGTTGATCGATTGGGTACCGATCGCAGCGTGATCCAATTGATGCTTATCGAGACTAACACCCGGTTTCTGGTGGACACTGCACGCATCCGCAGCCGGGGCGGCTTTCTGACATTTTACGACGCCCAGCCCCAGGACCTTATAGGCCCGCCATTGCGTCAGTACGCGCGCAGTTTGCTGGGTGTTGGCCATTGATCGGCCGCATGGCGGAAACTGAGACGGCTTAGACCTGAGGAGGGCGCATGAGCAACACCGGTAAAGCCAGCGACTTGTTGGCGCAGATCCCCCGCAGTGGTAAAGGCTTGCCGCCGGTGCACCTGTGGAATCCACGCTTTTGTGGCCACATCGACATGCGCATTGCCCGTGACGGCACCTGGTATTACCTGGGTACGCCGATTGGGCGCAAGGCGATGGTCAAGCTGTTCTCCAGCATCATCCGCCGCGATGGCGACGATTACGTACTGGTTACCCCCGTAGAGATGGTGGGCATTCAGGTTGATGACGCGCCTTTTGTCGCTGTTTCGCTTGAGGTTGTGGGTGAAGGCGAGCAGCAGCAATTGCGCTTCACCAGCAATGTTGATGAGGTCTTCGAAGCCGGTCCGGATCACCCGTTGCGTGTCGAAACCCAGGCGGGCAGTGATGAGCCTGCGCCCTATATCCTGGCGCGCGGCAACCTGGATGCGTTGATTCACCGTAATGTGTTTTATCAGTTGGTGGACTTGGCCGTGCCCAGGACGCTGGAAGACGGCCGGCGCTGGCTGGGTGTCTGGAGTGCGGGCCAGTTCTTCCCGATTGGCCTTGAGCCCGATTGAGCGCCTCAGGCCGCGCGCGTATAGCGCACAGCCGCCAATCGCAGTGACTACGCAGCAAAACAAAAAGGCTCCCGAGGGAGCCTTTTTGCTGGATTACATGTTGGGGTAGTTAGGGCCGCCGGTGCCCTCGGGTGCGACCCAGGTGATGTTCTGGGACGGGTCCTTGATGTCGCACGTTTTACAGTGCACGCAGTTCTGGGCGTTTATCTGGAACTTCTTCTCGCCGTCTTCCTGGGTGACGATCTCGTACACGCCTGCCGGGCAATAGCGCTGTGCCGGCTCGTCATACAGCGGCAGGTTCTTGGCCAGCGGGATGCTCGGGTCAGTGAGCTTCAGGTGGCAGGGCTGCTCTTCTTCATGGTTGGTGTTGGAGAGGAAGACCGAGCTGAGCTTGTCGAAGCTGAGTTTGCCATCGGGTTTGGGGTAGGCAATTTTCTTCGCTTCGGCTGCTGGCTTCAGGCAGGCATAGTCCGGCTTGGTGTCATGCAGGGTGAAGGGGACTTTGCCGCCGAACAGGTTCTGGTCGACATAGTTGAACGCGCCACCCAGCAGCGTGCCATATTTGTGAATAGCAGCGCCAAAGTTGCGGCTGCGGAACAGCTCGTCATACAGCCAGCTGGCTTTGAAGCCATCGACGTAACCGGTCAGCAGATCACCGCCTTCGCGCCCAGCGAAAAGGGCATCGGCCACGGCATCGGCGGCCAGCATGCCGGACTTCATCGCGGTGTGGCTGCCCTTGATCTTGGCGAAGTTCAGGGTGCCGAGGTCGCAGCCGATCAGCGCGCCGCCATTGAAGATCATCTTCGGCAGCGAGTTCAGGCCGCCTTTGGCGATGGCGCGAGCACCATAGGCCACGCGCTTGCCGCCCTCGAGGTATTGGGCGATCACCGGGTGGTGCTTGTAGCGCTGGAACTCGTCAAACGGCGACAGGTGCGGGTTGCTGTACGACAGGTCGATGATCAGGCCCACGACCACCTGGTTATTTTCCAGGTGATAAAGGAAGGAGCCGCCGGTGTTTTCGTTGTCTTTCAACGACAGCGGCCAGCCAGCGGTGTGCACCACCAGGCCCTGCTCGTGTTTTGCCGGGTCAATGTCCCAGATTTCCTTGATACCGATGCCGTAATGCTGGGCGTCAGCTTCGGAGTCGAGGTTGAATTTGCTGATCAGTTGCTTGCCGATATGACCGCGGCAGCCTTCGGCAAACAGCGTGTACTTGGCACGCAATTCCATGCCTGGGGTGTAGTAACCCTCTTTCGGGTGACCTTCACGGTCCACGCCCAGGTCGCCGGTGATGATGCCGCGCACCACGCCTTGCTCGTCGAACAGCGCTTCCTGGGCTGCGAAGCCAGGGTAAATTTCCACGCCAAGGTTTTCAGCCTGCTGCGCCAGCCAGCGGCACAGGTTGCCCAGGGAAATGATGTAGTTGCCCTGGTTGTGCATGGTCTTGGGCACGAACAGGTCAGGGATGCGGCTGGCCTTTTCGGCGTCCTTGAGCAGGTAGATGTCGTCGCGCTTGACCGGGGTATTCAGGGGCGCACCAAGGGCCTGCCAGTCCGGGAACAGCTCGGCGAGCGCGCGCGGTTCGAATACGGCACCGGACAAGATGTGAGCGCCCACTTCCGAGCCTTTCTCGACCACACAGACACTGATTTCTTTGCCTGCTTCGGCGGCTTTCTGCTTCAGTCGGCATGCGGCGGACAGCCCGGCGGGGCCGGCACCGACGATGACGACGTCGAACTCCATAAATTCGCGTTCCACAGGCTATCTCCTAACTCAAGGCATTCTAATTTTATTGGGCGATCAGGCGTATTCGCTCAGCGATGCTGGCGCATTATATCGAGCGCCTAGGAATGGGCCAATACAAACGTTTGTTTGAATTTTCTGTAGGCCTGCTAGAATCTTACTACATCGCGGGTGACCGGCCGGTTCGCTGTATTGACCGGGCTAGGTCGTGCGGTCAAGATACGGGCGGTTTCGCGCTCGCCGTCTGGGCCGAGCAGGTTGGTCTGTGCCGTCTGCATCGCCCGTCCTGGCGACATTCCTATTCACTAGAGAGTAACGAGGAATCCATGAAGGTTCTTGTAGCTGTCAAACGAGTGGTCGACTACAACGTCAAAGTACGTGTCAAAGCGGACAACAGCGGCGTTGATCTTGCCAACGTCAAGATGTCGATGAACCCCTTCTGCGAAATCGCCGTGGAAGAAGCCGTACGCCTGAAAGAGAAGGGCGTGGCATCCGAAATCGTCGTGGTATCGATCGGCCCGGCAACCGCTCAGGAGCAGTTGCGCACTGCGCTGGCGCTGGGTGCTGACCGTGCCATCCTGGTTGAGTCGGCTGATGAGCTGAACTCGCTCGCCGTGGCCAAACTGCTCAAAGCAGTGGTCGACAAAGAGCAGCCGCAGCTGGTGATCCTGGGCAAACAGGCCATCGACAGCGACAACAACCAGACCGGCCAAATGCTCGCGGCGCTGAGCGGCTACGCTCAAGGCACTTTTGCCTCCAAGGTTGAAGTTGCCGGTGACAAGGTCAACGTGACCCGTGAAATCGATGGCGGCCTGCAGACTGTTGCACTGAATCTGCCTGCCATCGTGACCACTGACCTGCGCTTGAACGAGCCGCGTTACGCGTCGCTGCCGAATATCATGAAAGCCAAGAAGAAGCCGCTGGAGACCCTGTCCCCTGCTGATCTGGGCGTGTCCACCGGCTCCACAGTCAAGACCCTCAAAGTCGAAGCGCCTGCTACCCGCAGCGCGGGTATCAAGGTCAAGTCCGTGGCTGAACTGGTCGAGAAACTGAAGAACGAAGCGAAGGTAATCTAAATGACTATCCTGGTTATCGCTGAACACACCAATGCCACTCTGGCGCCTGCCACGCTGAACACCGTCGCTGCTGCGGCGAAGATCGGTGGTGACATCCACGTATTGGTTGCGGGTACCGCGTGCGGCGCCGCTGCTGATGCAGCTGCAAAAATTGCTGGCGTGGCCAAAGTGCTGGTGGCCGACAACGCCGCTTTCGCCCATCAACTGCCAGAGAACGTAGCACCGCTGGTCGCCGAGTTGGGCAAGGGTTACAGCCACATTCTGGCTGCAGCCACCAGCAACGGTAAGAATATTCTGCCGCGTGTTGCTGCTCATCTGGACGTTGATCAGATCTCCGAGATCATCGCGGTCGAGAGCGCTGACACCTTCAAGCGTCCGATCTATGCCGGTAACGCCATTGCCACCGTGCAATCGTCGGCTGCTGTTAAGGTCATCACCGTGCGTGCTACCGGTTTCGATCCGGTTGCAGCCGAAGGCGGCAGCGCTGCGGTTGAAGCTGTTGCTGTTGGCGGCGACGCAGGCAAATCGGCGTTCGTCGGCGAAGAGCTGGCCAAGTCCGATCGTCCGGAGCTGACCGCTGCCAAGATCGTCGTGTCCGGCGGCCGCGGCATGCAGAACGGCGACAACTTCAAGCATCTGTATGCACTGGCCGACAAGCTGGGTGCTGCGGTAGGTGCTTCGCGCGCTGCAGTTGACGCAGGTTTTGTGCCGAACGATATGCAGGTTGGCCAGACCGGTAAGATCGTCGCGCCGCAGCTGTACATCGCGGTCGGTATCTCCGGCGCCATCCAGCACCTGGCGGGCATGAAAGACTCCAAGGTGATCGTGGCGATCAACAAGGATGAAGAAGCGCCGATCTTCCAAGTGGCCGATTACGGCCTGGTGGCGGATCTGTTCGAAGCCATCCCTGAGCTGGAGAAGTCGGTCTGATAAGACCGACCTAGCGTGCTGAAAAGCCCACTTTCAAGTGGGCTTTTTTTCGTCTGCTGGTTCATGGCCCTTGGCGTTTCGGCCGCGAATGCAGCGGGAGCAGACCCTAGAAACAAAGACAGCGTGCCAACGCTTTTTCTTATCGCCCCTGAATTCAACACATAAGTGCAACGCTCACCCCTGCATAAACTTCGTACGGCGTCTTCCAGCCCAGGCGTTTTCGCGGGCGTAAATTGATC